>ERZ1673697.11-NODE-11-length-306269-cov-25.131901_pt1 | contig 306269 bp, 280 predicted proteins | sample MGYA00580227_ERZ1673697 | MGnify/ENA primary metagenome ERZ1673697 (study PRJEB41218, sample SAMN15661759) | gut metagenome | host: Homo sapiens | place: Canada: London | collected 2015-08-20/2019-03-30 | study: EMG produced TPA metagenomics assembly of...
ATATTTAATAAAATATTTATAATATTTTTGTGAACTTTGACAAAATCCCCTGATGTTCCTGCCATACGGATGATATGTACCCTCCTTACTGGACAACCAGTAAGGAGGGTACATATCAATGAATGGATACCCCCTTTCTCCATTAAAAAAAGAGCCCCAAACATACCAAAAAATATGTTTAGGACTCTACCTATGACGGGATAATGAAGTTTACTAATTTCAGGATAATAGAGTTTGCTAATTTACAGTTTACTACTCAAACTCTTCCCAAGGGAAGTATCATCAAATCAAAAATGCTGATTTTATGCGGCATTCCACCGCATCTGTTTCATCTTATGTTACTCTTTTCATATCGTTTTCAAAAACTTTAGTAGCAAATTAGTTGCAATTATTCAATATTACTTCCACGAAATCCATGGCAGATATAATCTACTTTTACTACTAAAAACGAACAATATCCCATATTACCTCTGATTTTTTCAGTTCCACGACAACTCCCGGATGACGTTTATCTTCTTTTATCCGTTTTTCTAGTTCCCAGAATCTCTCTGATGCAGGCTTTTTATCATCATTCAGAAAATTTGCATACTCTTTAACAAGACCTTCCATATAATTTTCCTGCCAGCCTGATAATCTTTCTCGAAATAATTTCCAATCCTTTTTGCTTATGTCCATGATTTTGAACCTCCTCAGTCTCAAATCTCGTGAGACTTCGTTGAGACTAACTTTGAAATATTCGTTTTTCAGAAAGCTCTTTAATCGTCTCTCTTTAGAAAGCTTTTTCTTAGAATATTCTGATTTTAACCACTTGATTTTTCTCAAAATTTCTATGACATTTTCTATGACATTTCTACGACATTTTCTGTGACATTTCCCATCTTCATTATAAGCGTTACCTAAAACAAATTTGTGCCTTTAATCAATTCAATTTTTACCTTCTCCCTACTTCCATACATAGAGCTTTTACTTTCATCAATAGTCTATACCTGATGTTTATTCTATGAATACATACTTTCCCTTTCCTTTACCATTTACCACTTTAACAACTTTCATATCTCTAAGTTTTGTCATGACTGCTCTTGCTGTGGATGGTGAGCAATCAAGAATTTCTTTTATTTCTTTTGTTCCAAAAATCTGATTTTTCTCTATTTCATCATACACCTTAAGAATATTTGCTTTCGAAGGTTCATTATATTTTTGTTGCTCAACCGCCGATTTTTTATTGTCAATCGCCGACTTTTCTTCTCCAATCGCCGGCTTTTGGTAATCAATCGACGACTTATTGACTGCAACAGCCAATTTTTTAAATGAATCAGCGGTTTTTTCAACAATAGTTTTTCCAACTTTTGAATTATAAATAACCGCCTGCAACATAAAAGCATTTGTATGATAAACAGGATCTTTTAATCCCACCTGCTCCAACTCATTACGCAGTCTTTCATTAACGCTTTAAATGTTTCTTATTGACATTATGAATTTATCGTACTAACCTAAACTCGTAGAATATATTTCAATAAAGGTAATGTTTCGAAAACTTTTGGTTCCGATTATAATAGAGCAGCTTTTAGCATCTCTCATTGGAACCTGCCAGTGCAAATCTCTGCTTTGAGACGGTTCCCTTTATCACAATTACCAAGCCAATCTGCTGGGTACCATTCTTCATTATTCACAATTCTGTATAAATAAAGAACAACTCATGTGGGATTGGGGATATGCCTCACTCATTATTGGAATAAGAAAATAACTGCAAAGGAGATTTTTACTATGAAAGAAATAATTTTAGGAAATCACATACGAAAGGTTCCTTCAGTTGCTGTTGGATGCATGCGCCTTTCTGAAAAATCGAAGGATGAGATGAATCGTTTTATTCATGCAGCTCTGGAACAAGGTGCATATCTCTTTGATCACGCGGATATCTACGGTGATGGTATGAGCGAGAGCATATTCGGCGAAGCGTTCGCAGATGATTCATCCATAAAGCGTGAAGATATTTATCTTCAGTCAAAATGTGGCATCCGTCAAGGCTTCTATGATCTCTCAAAGGAGCACATTCTGAAATCTGTCGATGGCATTTTACAAAGGCTCCATACAGATTATCTTGATCTTTTGCTTCTTCACCGTCCGGATACACTCGTAGAACCGGAAGATGTTGCTGCTGCATTTGATGTTCTTTATGAAAGCGGAAAGGTACGCCATTTTGGAGTTTCAAACCATAAGCCGATGCAGATTGAACTGCTGCAGAAATATGTCCGCCAACCACTCGTTGTCAATCAGGTTCAGTTCAGCATCCCTGTTTCCAATCTTGTTGCAAATGGCATGGAAGTCAATATGGAAACCCCAGGTTCAATCGATCACGATGGAAGTCTGCTCGACTACTGCCGCCTCCACAATATCACTCTCCAGGCATGGTCTCCGTTTCAGATGCCGGCATGGAAAGGCTGCTTTCTCGGAAGCGACGAATACCCTGAACTGAATAAAAAACTTCATGTGATTGCCGAAAAATATAATGTCAGCGATACTACTATTGCGGCTGCGTGGATTTTACGTCATCCGGCAAATATGCAGATTGTTACCGGCACTGCAAGTGAAAGCCGCCTGAAAGAAATTATCGCGGCGTGCGATATTACTCTGACTCGTGAGGAATGGTATGAGCTGTACCTGGCGGCAGGTCATCTGCTTCCGTAGGGATTATCGATTACCAGCATTATTTTCAAAATGCTGGTAATCCTTAGAATTAGCAAGTTGTACAAAAGAATCTTCTCTTTTACGAAGTCTGGTCTCATAAACGAGATAAAGGTTCTGGCAGATGCAGAGCTTGTGTTGAGCAGATCAGAGTACACAACCTCAGACACAGTCACGCCAGCTTACTTATTAATCAGGGCTGTGATGCCTTGATGTTAGCAGACAGGCTCAGACATGAAAAGGTATCCACAACACTTAACACATACTCCCATCTGTTTCCACATAAACAGCAGGAGCTTGTGCATAGTCTGGAATCATTGCAGGCAATAGATTCGCCAACACCTGAACTGTTGTGATATAATAAATTTGTAACACCTTGTTCGAATAATATATTATAATATTACTCAAACAAGGAGGACGTTACTATGTCAGTACATTACACCGAAGACTTCAAAAAAGAAGCAGTTAAAGCCTATATGGCAGGCGACAAATCAATACCGCAAATTGCTGTTGAATTTAATGTTGCCAAAAGCTCCGTTAGCAAATGGGTTAACGAATACAAGGAAGAATGCCTCTATACCACCAGCACAACCGCAGAATCTAATGAAGCAAAGGAAATCAGAAGATTAAATCAGCTTCTTAATGAAAAAAATAAAGAGATTGCTTTCTTAAAAAAAGCGGCGGCATTCTTCGTGAAGGAAATCGATTAGTGGTATATCGATTCATCGATGACAATAAAAATATATTTGGTTTAAGATGGCTATGCCAGAAGTTTGGCATTAGTCCTAATTGTTATTACAACTACAAAAAGGATGCAAAGTGAAAATATCGTGAACGCTTAGCACATATCTTTGAGCTTATAAAGTATGTTTATTACAACAGCAATCGTGTTATAGGCTATAGGGTTATGCGCATTTTTATCAAACGATATGGCTATGAGTTAAGCAATATCACAATGCATAAATATATGAACAAGGGATTGAATCTTTGTGCAGTAATTATGCATTCTAAGCCAGGTTACAAGACTGGCAAAAAGAATAAAATCTTTGACAATCTCTTAAATCAGAATTTTACTGTCGACTGCAATAACAAAATATGGTACACAGACTTCACATATATGCGCCAGCCAAATGGAAAATTCAGATACAACTGTTCAATTATTGATTTGTATGACAGGTCTGCTGTCGCTTCGTTAAACAGTGATTATATCAACACTGATTTGGCAATAAGCACTCTCAAGACAGCCCTTGAAAAGGAAAACTACCCTAAAGTGATTTTGCATTCAGACCAGGGGGGACAGTTTACTTCATGGGAATTTGTAAATTATTGCAAAGAGAATAATATAACACAAAGTATGAGTAAGGCTGGCTGTCCTTATGATAATGCTCCCATGGAAAGATTTTATAACACTTTCAAAAGCAACTTTTATAACATAACTTCATTTTCAAATGTAGAGATGATGGATGAACTAACTATGAAATACATAAATTGGTATAATTATGTTCGCCCTCATTCATACAATAATTATTTAACACCAATGGAGGCTCGTTACAGGTAGGTATTTATCGAACAAAGTGTTACAAAAAAGCTTGACCACAACATATCAAAGTCCGCTTTTTGCGTAATAAGGAAATTTCGAAGCCATTCCTCCGCCTCTCTTTTGGTCACAAAACCTCTTTTGGTAGATTTCCGACGTTTTCCTTGCCAATCCGTATAACGCTACTGAATCAACCATTTTCCTGTTTTCTTGTCTTTTTCCGCTTTCATTCGACCACCTCCTACACACTGAAACCATACCAGCGTTTTTCAAAATAGCGTCTGGGAACTTTGCCCGCAATCACCAGAAAGCCTTCTTTTTCCAGTTCCTGATTCAGCTTGTAAGCATGACCTACAGAAACATCCAGCATTTCTGCGTGTTCATTTGCAGTAATATAAATCTTGTTGTTTTCTGCCATATATGCATCCTCCTTTTTTATAGCGTTATCGCTACATTTTTATTTTCTCATTATATGTAGCGACTTCGCTATTGTCAAGTATTTTGAAATGCTAGTAGAAAAATTTTTTAAAACATGGTATAATGTAGCCATCTCGATACATGGAGGACGATAAGAATGACCATAGGAGAAAAAATCAAATACTGCAGAAAGCAAATCGGAATCACGCAAGATAAACTGGCTGAGCTGACCGGCATCCATCCGGTTTCTATCCGAAAATACGAAACAAATAAAATGCAGCCACAACCTCCTCAGTTAGAGAAAATTGCAGCTGCACTCGATGTCAGTTATAATGCTTTGAATGGCAGTGATACTGCCGGACTTCGTCTGGAAACAGTCGGTGACCTGATGGGCGTACTTATGGTTCTTTGCAATTCCGGCATCCTCCAGATCAGCGGAGAGCGAGGGGAGGACAAGCTGTTAAAAGATGATACTGTATCCATCCATCTGAATCCGGTTCTCTCTTCTTATCTCGAAATCGGATACACCACCAGAGGGAAGGCACATACGCTGTCTTTGCAGGATGCATTGTTGAATATCAGAAGTTACAAGGTATTTAATGACCTGTTGAAATTGGAAAAAATGAATTACATCTACCAGAGTGTTTTGGAATCCGCTGGTGATAATCCAAATGAAGCTACAAAAGCAGCTATAGATGAAATAGCAGAGACGAAAGAGAAGGTAGAATTGGAATCGCAAAGGAGTCAGCTGTTGCTTGATACTTCTGATGAGGTTAAAGTAAAAGTAAATTCAGACTACTTTAATAACTAAATCTATAAACACAGATTCAGAAAGAAGATTTTCTATGGGAAACAGAACCGACAAACCAAAACAAACAGCTCAGCAACTAATTACAAAGATGAAAAACGAAAAAGGTATTAGTTTTAAATATACCTCTGAAAGCGATGCAGAAAACTACTTGGCAAATATTAATAATTATCTCCGAACAGCCGCATACAGAAAAAACTATCAAAAACATAAAAAAGGTATCAATAACGGCAAATACATCTGTTTAGACTTTGCATATTTGCAAGAATTATCTACTATTGATATGCATTTTCGTTTTATTGTTTCGAAAATGTGCTTGGACATTGAACACGACTTGAAAGTTAAAATGTTAAAAGACATTGAAAGCGATCCGTCTACAGACGGTTATGATATTGTAAAAAGCTTTTTAGCTCAAAACACTTATATTATTGGAAAACTCGAAGCCACCAGTTCTTCCCCCTTTACAAGTGATTTGATTCATAAATATTTTACTATTCAACGCATATATAATACAGCAAAGCAGAAAAAGGAAAATAAAATTGTTGCATATGATGATTGTCCTGCATGGGTTTTACTAGAGATGCTTACATTTGGAGACTTTATCAAATTTTATGAATTTTATTATTCTTCCAGAAGTTTTCCGAAGTTATCTACACCTGTAATAAATTTGGTTAAAAGCCTTAGAAATGGAGCTGCACACAATAATTGTATTTTAGCTGATTTGGCACACGGAACTTCAAGAGCTCCTCAAGAGATAAGCCAAGAGATTTCTAAAATTATCTCTATAAATTCAAATCAGCGACAGAAGAAATTGTCCTGTAGACCTATGTTGGAATTTACTTGCCTTCTTTATGTATACAAATTAGTAGTATCCGATAAGGTGAAGCATCATAGAATAAAAGAACTGAAATATTTGTTCTTTAATCGAATGCCAGAGAAAAAAAACTTCTTTAAAAGTAATGAATTAATCAAAAGCAATTACGAATTTGCATGCAAAGTTATCTCTGCATTTTTTTAATAAACACAAATGGAACAATTTGTCAAGAGTTTTTTTCATTAGATTATTGACAAATCGATACAAGGCGCATATAATAGTACCAGAATCATAAAAACCTATGTGTTTTTGTAAGGACGGCGTTGCGACGGCGTTCTATTTTTTTACCCAATTGAGGAGCTAAAAATGAGTTTTATTAAAAAATATTTCCATAAAATCCTGTTATTAAGTTGCATTATTTTGTCATTGCTCAACTTAATAAATTGTTGGATATTCAAAATTGAATACGTTTTCTTAAACGAAAATCAAATTCTTTATATATACTCATCTTTAGCCCAGGTAATAGGAGCCCTTCTTGGATTGACAATTGCTGGTTACAGTATGGTAGATTCCAAACTGAAAACACTTTCAGAAACAGACACTACCATTACTGAATATGTGGAAGATACAAGACATGACTACTATATCTCTTTAATGTATATTATTATCCTAAGTACTATTAATATTATTCTTTGTTTAATTGTTCTAGCTGTATATGACAATGTATTCAACCTATTAGCACCTTTTTCCATGACAGAGACAGTCATCATTTTTGTCTATATTATGATTGAACTAATACGATTTGTTTGCTATTTAAATCCGAATACAATAAAAGAAAAAGGCAGCCTTGACAAAGATTCTATTGATGCCGAATATAAAACCAAAACAGTGGAAAGTGAGCCTTCTGAAAATTTCAGTCCTTTTATAACAGATTATAATTTACTTGAAAAACTTTTAAAAGATTTTGCTTGCTTTTTAATAGAATCCCCAAATTCCACATATAAAATACAAATTTTCGAGGCACTAGATGTTCTGCTTCGCAATGAAATCATCAATCGCGAAACCTACAGCATCATAGATGAATTTCGTCGCTACAGAAATGCACTGGTACATAGTTTAGATACTGATAAATCTGTAAACACTTCAATTTATAGAAAGCTTAACGATGTATATATATTATTAAAATCTATATATAATGCACGAATTTCTGGGAATGATGATGAATTCAAGCAAAAGCAACACGAACTAATGTCCTATAGTAAAACACATGGGTACAATGAAATTGACAGAAAAATTATAGACTTTATTTTAACACACCCTAATACTTCATTACGCGAAATTTCGGAATACACAAACTATACGTCTGAATCTATTCGCCGTAGAATATCTAATCTCCAAAAGATTGGAGCTATTAGCAAAATAGGCGAAGGCAAACAAACCAGATGGCAAGTTAATTCTAATATTTTATAATTTTGTACTCAATCTGTACTCAAACCACATAGCAAGAGCCCGGAAATCCGCATAAACACTGGATTTCCGAGCTCCATTTTTTTACTCAAACTCGCAAATTTGAAATTGATTCTATACAGTTTTGTATAGGTGTTTTGGTTCTATTTTGTTTTATTTTTGTCCAACTATTCCGACCTTATGGTCTGTACCGAATGGTTTTATCAATTTGTTATCACTGCTTTGTTATCATTTTTATCAACGTCACTTCCCAAATCTTTAATTAACTCTTTCAAACTGTCATAACCTCTTATTTTGATTAGATGTTTCATGTTTTCTGAATAAAAATTTTCAATATCCTTTTTTTCTATTGACAAGGCGAAAGAAAAAATACCTTTTAAATGTTCAATTTTTGTATAATCTTTTACTTTCTGATCATACATATTAATAGCATCCCAAAAAATCTGATTCTTCAATTTTTTTCCAACACTAATATGCCTATAATTATTTTCATCTTTTGTAATACTAATTCCTGTGATTCTTACATGATTTGATTTATTCAAGGTATAGCTTTTCGTTTTTTTCTCATTCAAAGTTAAATGTACTTTCTTCAGCAAACTCTGAACTTCCGCTTTAATATTGTCTATCTTTTCGAAGTCATCCTTACCCGTTTTAAACGAAATAACGATATCATCTGCATAACGAGTGTAAATAGGGTTGTTTAATTCCATCTTTTTAAGCTTACCATACAATAATCCGTCAAATTCTTTCATATAAAGATTCGCCAATGCTGGAGATGAAACAAGCCCCAAAGGAAGACCCTTCTCACCAACACTACATTTACGCACAATATCGTAACATTCCTTCCTGCTTATCTGCGTATTCTTATTCAGTTCAAAAAATAAACATTCTGCCAAGTACTTATGATTTATATTCGGAAAAAAATTTTTTATATCCATTTTAACAAAAATATCATTATACATATGCGCTTTCGCATTTTTGTAAATAGATGATCTTGGTACATATGCTTTTGCAAAAATAGAATTTGTTGTATATTTCTCAAGATATTTTACAACTTCTTCATGGTATCGTCTTAATTCTCCATTTTCAGTATACGTTACAATTTTTCTTACCTTGTTTTTTGTTTTAATGTATTTTACTACTAGCTGTTCCTTCATCCTATCCCTCATACTATCTGCGTATCAATTGCGCATTCTATGCACCCCGAATATTTTTCATAGAAAAAATGTTTTGTTCCATCATGATAAGTGACCATCTTTCTAGTAATTCCAACTTTATTACTTTCCACATAATCTTCTGCCTTAACGATATCAATAAACCCCGCCGCTTGAAATAAATACAGGCACATTCCTATTATCCCAGAAATATATACACGCTTAATATTCATTTTTGCATGAATAGAACACCGTTCGAAATTCTCCCCCGTTTTTTCTCCAATAGTTTGAATAAACACTTCAAATAAACAGTCTTTTATATCCTCTATATATTCTTTCATTTCTTTTTCTTCAGCGCTAAAAATCTTTTTTGACAATTCACTAATATTTAATATGGCAGCAATACAATTTAAAAGTACCCTTGGCAATAAAGTTATTTCTAAAGTAGTATTTTTCTTTTTATAATGAATAAGCCCCTCTTTCACTTTTTCCATACTTTTTGTAAATTCAATCTTATAAATCAAATTTTCTCTTTCTAAAAACTCAAGAATTTGATTACCTAAATTTCTTCCTATCTTGTCATCTACAAAATAAGAATGCCAATACTTCACATCATTTGAAAGTATATTTTTTTCAATTCTAGGATAAAACTTTATTACTTCTGCCGAATTTGGCTCTTGTAAAAAAGCCAAACGAATAAACTGTCCTAACTTACTTTCTTCAATTGCCGTTTCATCTGGAAGTAATAAGCACGTTTTACTTAATGCACTCTGTTCACTCAAAAACAACCCCGTTTCAGCACCTGTAGAAATGCTTTCATGAATAATTATATTATTATCAGATAAATAATTTGTCACCATTTCTACCTGATATAAATCTTTCATATAAATATCGTCATATAGCAAAAAGCGAGATGTTTTATTTCTAAACATGAAATTATCTTCCAAAATAATTGGACAATAATTTGCATTTTCCTTTTTCAAAAATTCACGCAATACATTTCTTTTATCCTTTTTATTACTTCTTACGTAATGTGAACCACATAAGAAAATATATCGATATTCATTAGAAAATTCCTGTTCTTTAAAAATATATCGTTTCATTTTTTCTCCACAAAAAAGGATCCTACTTAAATTTGGTAACAGTTCTTTGTAACCAAGTTGATTTATTCTGGGGTTCTACTAATGGCGGCAAGCTTGCCGACATTCGTAGGTTCTCAGAATAAATTGACTTGTCACAAAACATCGACGCAGTCGAACAAATTTAACCAAATTTTAATTACCTTATCCTCAAACGCTGAGGGAGCAAAAAGCTGTACTAGGATCCAAGATAATTGTATCACAATACTCCTGACTTTTCAAATACTTCAAAATCAGAAAAGAATCCTCTTTTTTCATCTCGTTTATCAAGCGTATTATAATTAGAATAAATGTCCTCATCTACATTATATCCCATGTTTAATAAATACTTTCTTGCTTTCATATCTCCATAATAATAATATTTTATTAGAGTAATGTATTTTGATGTTGTATGTTTAAAAAAATTTGGTCTACTTGGCCATAATGGAGTAGACGCTTGATCTTTTGATAAAACTAGGTTTATCAAAACAAATAATTCATTAAACGAGATATCAACATCTTGTGGATTCATAAGAATCTGCTCATCTTCTATCTGAGGTATACCCTCTATTTCATACTTTTTCTTACCAATCCATATATAATATTTTTCAACACAACTTTTATATGCTATCTCCAAATTTTCAATAAGAGAAGTCATTGTATCCTTATTTTGAATTTGAAGTAACATGGTCAAAATATCAGCATCTGTAAAATGCACTCTACAACCATTCTTTATATACAAAAATCTCGTAAGTTTTCCCTTCCTAATTATGTAGTTCTCGTTTATACTTCCATACAATTTCACTCTAAGGGGAATATTACATACAAAAGTCTTATCTTCTTTCTTAATCCTGTTTTTCTTACGTTCTCTCCGATATCTTTCATCTAAGTCTTCTATAAAATTACTCATCCTTTTTCCTTCAGTGAATTTTGAATCCACAATAACTATTCAAATAATTTTGTAATGTCCCGATACCGATTTACCACCCGGTAAATCTCTACATACTCTTCTCCCACTTTATAAACAATCACATAATTCTCCCAAACTGCATACTTGTAATCTGTTCGGAAACTGACTCTTTTGGAGAGATCTGCACCTATCCCCGGAAACATCTGAATATTCTCGAATTTACCGTAGATTTCTTTAATCGTCTTTGCCGCATATTCTGCATTATCCTCAGCGATATAATCACGAATTTCTTTTAAATCCGTTGCAACTAATGGGTTAATTCGTAATTTCAGCATAATTTACTCCCCCACAAGGGCTTTTAGTTCGTCCAAGCTAAGCCAGCCTTCGCCATCTTTGACTGCCTCCTCTGCCTCCTGTAGCTTCATTAATAGCTTTTTCTCTGCACGATCACGCTCATAATCTTCTATATCAAGCACTACAAAACGCCCTCTGCCATTTTTCGTCAAAAACACCGGCTCTCCAGTCCGGCAATTTTTTAAAACTTCATTATAATTTCTCAAATCAGATACTGGTAAAATATTCGCCATATAGACCGGTCTCCTTTCTTGATGCACTGTTTTTTCTATATTTATTATATGCGAAAAAGCTGTAAAATTCAACTTAAAATTTTACAGCTTTCTTATTTTTCAAATAGTAACCATCAATTCTTCAATAATATCCCGACAAGGAATTCACCAATTATTATCAATCAAAACATCAACGATTCATTCTTGATTATATTTATCTAGATAAAACATTGCTATTTACATCTTTTTACACAAATAACGATATATAATCGTAGCTAATATATACTCTGCAACTGCAACACCGGCAAGAATACATACAATTAATGTACCTGCACGAAATAGTGCAGCAATAAACGAAGCAATAAAACACGCCACCATAGTAACTGCCCATGATATATATCCCGCACGATTACGAAGCTGTACCTTTCTTTCATCCTTTAAATTAATTTCCTGTTGGCGTACTTTTTTACGATATGCTTCTACATTTTCTGGTCTTGTATTGTGATAATATCTCACTAACTGCAAAATACTACTAAAAATCAATGCGAATCCCATGGCAAAAATCATTGAGGAATAATAATCTACTTGAATAGTAACTCCAATAATTACTAAAGCTATACCAATAACGATATAAATTGCTAACATGATTTTATTACTTTTCTTCATGTTTCTCCTCCTCATAAATAAATATTTCTTCGATACTCATACCAAAATACCTGGCAAGTTTAAAGGCTAACAAAATGGACGGATTGTATCTTCCATTTTCTAAGGAGCCAATGGTCTGTCTTGAAACCTCCATGGCAGACGCTAATTCTTCTTGCTTAATTCCTCTTTCCTTTCTTAATTCTTCTAATCTGTTTTTCATTGATTCTTTTCTCATCCCCTTTTCATTCGCGGAAAGTTAACTTTCCATATTTTGATTATACATGATTATGCAGAAATGTTAAGTTAGCTTTCCATAAAAGGAAATAAAAATGAACTCCTTATTTGATAATGACAAAAACAATGATATTCTTTCTTTTTCACTTCTTACCCATATATAATCTCTGTAAACACTATTGCCTCTACTGCAGTCCTTATTCCATTCATCCTTTGTACCCACAGCATCGGCTGTTATGCTTTAAACTGTTCTGTAACTCCCTGTTTTTCTGCTATCTGTGCTACCAGAATTTCCATCCACTCATGCGCTTTGCGATCCACTCTGTTCAGATGTTTATTAAGCTTCCCTTGCAACATCAACATCTGATAGTACGGTTTTCCTTGCTCCTTGAGATATGTTTTCCGGAGTACTTCATACTTCCCGTAATGTGCTTCTTCGTCCTCAGGCAATTCCATATCCGGCAGATAATAATCCCCATACAACGTGTAGCCCAGACCATTCTTTTCATCGTAAATATGCTTATCCATAACGTCAATCCTCCTTATCTTGCGTCTCGGTCATGCGACTGCTTATTTTCTTTTCTTCTGTTTTTCTCAGCCATCTCTCTGCTTTTTTCGTTTTGAATGAGATATTTGGAACGTTCTTCTCCAACTGCACGTTTTAATCGTCGATAATCCTTATTTTCTTCCCACAGAACGGAATTTTCATTCAACAATTCCTGTTTCTGCTCCGCTAATGTATGATTGGAATTTTTCAGTCTATCATACTTATAAACGACCTGATCTAACTGCTCTTTTATTTGAATATATTTCAGATACAAACCATACAGTAGCTCTTTCAGTTCACTGATTACCGGATATGCCTTTTTATCCCGGTAACTCTTGGCACTTTCCAGCATCCCAGCCTCTGGAAGTACCTCATCAACCGGTTTTGAGAATTCACCGGCATATTTCTGGAGCTCTTTTGCAATAGTTTTTGCTTTGTTCAGACTTTTCTCATATTTATCGGCAGCTGCTTTTGCCTGTTCTGCTTCCTTTTCTGCCTGGGCACGCTCTGCTTTCTTTTTCTGTAGCTCATCCCCAGTCTGCTTCAATTCCTCATGAAGATTACCCGCCAGTTCATGGCATGCAGCCGTTTCCTTCTGTAGCTGTGCTTTCTGCTCTTCCAGAGCTGCCACTTCCTGCTCACGCTGTTCCTTTTTGAAATTTAAGACATCCAGATGCTCCAGGTGTGTACCTTTTTGCTCCCAGATCATCCCATATCTTTCTGCGATCTTCGCCAGCTCTTGTTTCTCCGATTCCATCCACTGATTATATTCTGTATTTTCCCTGCCCTTTCCGACAAAGCCTCTGGATGCCAGTGCCTGTTTCATGGATACTCTGGTATCCGGCCCTCGTTTACTTCCAGTTACATACGGCACAAAATCAATATGAAGATGTGGTGTTGCCTCATCCATATGTAGATATATACCGAATACCCGGAACTGTGGGTTCCTCTTTTGAAAATATTTTGCAAAATCCAGTAATGCCAGTCTGGCAATCTGCCCTTCTCTACTTAAGCACCCGGTATCGTCTTTATTCCCAATTTGAAAAATTGCTTCGTGGAAAACTTTCTCCTGTTTCCCAGTTCGGATGTGCTCATAATAATCTTCAATTTTCCTGTCTTTCCGTTTTTGTTTTGCGTTGTACCGTTCAATTGCTTCATCAAATAATTCATGATAGACGTCCTTCACATTCTCTGACTGCAATACCACGTTTCGGATTGTCCGGGCAGCATCTACGTTTTCTGCAATAAACTTTCTCTCATTGTGGGCGATAGAACCTTTTCCAATCATACCGCTGATCGTCCTTTTCATTTCCACTATTCTCACCTCCCTCGCTTATAAAAATGTCGGATACGGCAAAAAGAAATATGCGCCGGATACGGCGGTTTTGTTACTTTTGTCAAAAGTAACGCAAAAGCACTTTCGACAGCCGTACCGTCCATCAAAAGTACCCTTGCGCCCTGCCGGGGGCAAGACGTCCGAGGGACGTCTGTTCTGCACCGACCGAAGCGGAGCGAAGACCTTTTCCTCCCTTCGGTCAGTGTGGCTGTGCCCGGTTATATCCTTGCCCGGATATATTCCAGATCACCACGGTAAGGTGTCCCCACCAGATACCAGTTCCGGGCAACATCCATTTCCATCCGGGTCTATACCCATTTGCCATCCATTAAAATCTGCAGGCATTCCCCACAGTGCAATCCGGTATCAATCCATAAGTCCGATGACAAGATACCGTATCTTCCGTTGCTACTGTTGTAACCAAGCCTTCCTTCTCTCATTTTCCAGTCCCCTTTCCAATCGGATTAAACTCAAAATCACTCGCGAAGGATGCCCTGAAACAGGGCTCCCTTTCCGCAATGCCAAAAACTTCCGTCCTCACATCTGCTGCTTTTCCTTGTCCGCCAACGATACAGGAGCGTGCCACGCGCCTGTCCTATCGTAGTCAGGAAAGAACTACCAACGGAAATCCTCCGGTATTCCACGCCTGTCCAGATACTCCTGCCGGGCTTTTTCCCGTTCCTCCTCCGTCGGGGCAGTTTTGGATCTCGTATATAATTCCCGTTCCACCATAGCATTCATTTTCTGCTCCAATCCGTTTTTCACTTCTTCCGTGCAGCTATCATCGTCAAGCAGATGATACCGAAGAAGTTTCATAAATAATTCCTGTGGAATCTGTACATTTTTCATTGCTTGCTCCTTTCAAGGTGGCAAGATGCCCTGTTCTTAAGAAATAGTCATCTTGCCATCTTCCTTTTATTCTGACAACATCCAGAACCATTGATTGCCACGTTTTACAGAATCAATCTCCAGTTCCAGTTTTGCATTTCGCAGTGTTTTCTTCTTAATCCCACGCTTTTCAGCTTCTTCTTCAATCTTTCTCTGAGCCATACCACCGTTAGCCAGTATCTCCAGCAAGAACTCTTTCTCTTTCCGGCTTTTTTGCCCTCTGCTGTCACCACTGAGCAGATCATCTGCGCTGATGTCATATTCCCCGATCCATTCAAAACCCGTCTCCTTATCCAGACGGAATGCTATAGACTTTCCTTCCGGTGCAAGGGAGCTTTTCACGTGACATACCACACGGATTTCCGGTTCATCCTTAATTCGCCCCACGATTAGCACGCTTCTGGCTGCAGCCTGAAAATCAATAGAACCTAAGCCACGATAAGAAGACTTTCCATTGCTGTTTTTGTTCATATGCCCGATCAAAATGATTGCACAGTGATATTTCTCTGCAAGCACCGCTACACGTTTCATTAACGGGCGGATTTCATTTGCCCGGTGCATATCCACCTCTGCACCAAGGAAGCCTTGTATTGGGTCTAATACCACCAGACGGGCTTTTGTCTGTACAATAGCTTCCTCCAGCCGGATATCCAGCATAGTAAGTGGCTGCTCCCGGTCATCAATGACCAATACTCTGGAACAGTCTGCACCAGCCGCCAAAAGCCTCGGCTTAATCGTATCGCCCAGTCCATCCTCTGCAGTCTGGTAAATGACATTCACAGGCTCTATTGGACTTTCCGATAATTTCATATCAGAATCAGCAGCCGTTTCTACTCCATCCTTTGCCTCTGCTGTATTTTCCTGCCTCGGAAGAATCTCCTCACCCTTGGTCAGCTTTGCAATGATCTGAAGTACCATCGTGGTCTTGCCTTCACCGGGATCTCCCTGAATAATCGTTACCTTCCCATAAGGGATAAACGGGTAAAACAGCCATTCAATCTGTTCCACCTCCACCGTTTCCATATTGATCAACTTCATATCCGGCTCCATCCTTTTTGTTTCTGTTTTCTTTATCTCTACTCTGTTTGTTTCCATCCGTTCCTCCTTATTTTCCCGTTGAAAGAAACAGGAGATTTTGATAGAATACCCATAGAAAGTTTTGGTCTGAGTATTCTACCAAATTCCTGCCTTTAGGTGTTTGCCGACACTTAAAGGCTTTTTACTGTCCATCTTTCATCCCTTTCATCATTACCGTAATCTGTTTAATCACATCCAATAAATCTTTTGGTACTTCCTCACCTCCTTTGATGCGCTGAAGCTCCTCCAGAACTTTTGCCAGTTCCATTTTCAGTGCTTTATACACTCTTGGATTCCCTACTACGACAATTTCTTTTTCCTGCAGGCGCCGGACAATGTATTCCTGCTTCGTAAGACCGGATAATCTGACCAGCGTTTCAATCAATTCATCCTCTTCCGGTGATACCCGGAAAGCTACGGTCTTATTTCTCCAACGTCCCTGACTGTCCATGTTTTTTGCTGACATCTGTTTTCCTCCTCTACTTCGCAATTTCTTCAGTCTCAAACATTACATCCATCCGTTCCTGATCCAATCGGTCTACCATCTCCGTCTGCACGGATGGGAATAAATGTGCATACCGGTAAGTGATCTTTTCTGCAGAATGCCCTACACGTTTTCCGATTGCAAGAGCTGTAAATCCCATATTAATCAGCAGGGAAACATGGCTGTGACGGAGATCATGTACCCGGATTCTTTTTACCCCGCTTTCTTTACAGCCACGGTCCATCTCGTGGGAGAGATAATATTTCGTTACCGGGAAAATCCGGTCATCCGGCTGCAGGCTGTAATACTGTTTGAAAAAGTCCTGCATCTCATCACATAAAAACTGGGGCATCTTTACAATCCGGTTGCTGTTCTTGGTCTTTGGGGTAGAGATCACATCCTCCCCCTCCAGGCGTTGATAAGACTTATTGATCCGCAGGGTTCTCTTCTCAAAATTGAAGTCCGAAGGAGAAAGGGCGAGAAGTTCGCCTTCACGGACTCCGCACCAGTAGAGCAGTTCAAATGCATAATAGGAAATCGGTTTGTCCATCATTGCCTCGGAAAATTTTAGATACTCTTCTTTCGTCCAGAATTCCATTTCCTTACTTTCCTCTGCACCCATTGTTCCTGCTTTCTGCGCCGGATTGGCTGCCAGATCATAGAATTTCATTGCATGGTTGAAAATCGCACTTAATTGTCCGTGAATAGTTTTCAAATACGTTGGGGCAATCGGTTTCCCCGACTTATTTTTCAATTTCCGCATGGCATTCTGCCAATCAATCACATCCTTGGCGGTAATCTCAGATACTTTCCTCTGACCCAGATAAGGGATGATTTTACTACGGATAATACTTTCCTTTGTCAGCCAGGTACTTCTCTTCATACCTGGCTTTACATCCTCCTCATATAATTTGCAGAAGCTTTCCATCGTCATATTGACACTTGCTCTTTTCTGAAGTTGGAACTGATTCTCCCATTCCATTGCCTCCCGCTTCGTTTTAAAGCCACGCTTGCATTTCTGCTTGCGCTCTCCTGTCCAGTCCTGATACCTTGTCATAACGTACCATGTGTTATTGCTTTCATTCTTGTAAACTGCCATTCTTAGCCCCTCCCATCATATGATTTAGTTCCATAGAACTGCTGGTAAAAATACTTGCGGTCAACTCGACCGGGGATAGTCTGGCATCCCATCGCTTCCAGCTCCCTGTTCAGCCTTTTAATCAGCTTGTACGCATAGGATTCGGAAACCTCCAATGCCTCCATCACTTCATCCACTCTCATAAACATTTTTTCCATTGATAAATCCTCCTTTGTTTTTACTATACATTTCTGTATTGGTTATATGTTACTATACTTTTTTGTATTGGTCAAGCATCCGTAAATAAAAATTCTATACTTTTTTGTATCAGTTCTCCTTGTCGGCACTATACTTTTATGCTATACTTTTTCTATCAACAACAGATAGGAGCGATAGTTATGGCGATTGGTGAAAGAATCCATCATTTCAGACTTCTGCATGGGTTCACGCAGAAGTACCTTGGACAGCAGCTTGGCTTCAGCGATATGCAGGCAGATGTCCGTATTGCACAGTACGAAAAAGGGGCACGCAGCCCGAAAGAAAAATATCTCAATGCACTGGCTGATATTTTCGAGGTATCTCCCCATGCACTGGCTATCCCGGATATTGACAGCTATGTAGGACTCATGCACACGCTGTTTGCACTAGAAGACCTCTACGGTCTGCATATCGGCGAGATTGATGGGGAACTCTGCCTGCGGCTTGATAAAACCAAGGGTACCACCTACCTTTCTATGTTTGATATGTTCCACGAATGGCAGGAACAATCTGCAAAACTGGAATCCGGGGAGATCACGAAAGAAGAATACGACCAATGGCGGTATAACTATCCCAACGTGAAAAAATAAAAAACCAGCAAAAAAGGCCTTACCAAACTGATTTCACTCAATTCGGTAAGACCTTTTTATGTTGGTCAAAAATAATATTTACCTGATAACCTCCGGCTCACGCAAGAATAAATGCATGGTTTCCAGTGTTATCATTTTGTTATCAAATAGAACCTTGATGTCTCTCAAACGCCCTGTTTATGCGGGTTCTCAGATTTTTTTCATTACTCAAACTCTTCCCCAAGGAAGTATCATCAAATCAAAAATGCTGATTTTATGCGGCATTTCACCTCATCTGTTTCATCTAATGTTACTCTTTTCATATCGTTTTCAAAAACTTTAGTAGCAAATTAGTTGCAATTATTCAATATTGCATCTACGAAATCCATGGCAGATATAATCTACTTTTACTACTAAAAACGAATAATCAAATGTGGCTTGCGGGTGATTAACTGTGCCTGCTGCCACACCCACTATGAAAGGAGCTTTTCTATGAGCAATCAACATAAACATCCAACTATAAGTTTTAGAATCAGCGATGCTGAACGCAAACAAATCGAAACCCGCATCCTTGCCAGTGGCATGATGAAGAAAGATTACTTTGTCCGTTCCTGCATCTATAACCGCATCTGCGTTGTCGGCAAGAAAGAAACTATATATCCTCTTGTGCAGACTGTTAATGCTCTGTATCTGCAACTGCTTGAAATGCAGAAAACATTTACTGAATGCCGTGAGCACCAAACTTTAAACAATCTCCCTACAAGCAATGAAATCAAGGAACTACAGACCGATTATAACAATATGCTTACAGCCATCATTGATCTGCTTGATGGTGCTAAGTATCTGTGGGAAGGAGAACACCATGAAACAAAATAAGCCTTGTTACCTGTTTGGTATGTATGAACCTGATACAAATTCCGTTATTGTTAATGCCCTCAATAATACATATACGGGCACGCCTCTTACTATCAGTTGCAAAAAATGTAATTCATCTGTCTTGCTTGATACACCGGATGATATTGCATATCTATATCGGCTGGCACAGGAAAGCCCTCTGCTTTATGCTGAATTGGCTTGCAAACCTAATGGATTACAGGAATATGTGAATGCTATGAATGAATTTAATTGATTTTCCCAAAATTAAAAGAGCATTTTATTGGGGTTAGTCTCATCTACGTCTCACCAGTCTCAAGAATATTTTGAGACTGGTGAGACTATGTTAAAATTCCAGTATTTTATTTGAATTACAATTTCTTCTCCACCTTCTCCAATTCATCCAACAATGCTGTTTTTCTTGGATATCTCTGCTTCAATTCCTCAATTAATAACTTGGCAGTATCATTACCCTTCCATTTTATAAGCTGTGCAATATTCTTTGTTATCTTTTTATATTCTCGTCTATCCTTTGCCAGAGCACAACTCTCACTTATTTCCTTATAACATAACTCATATACCTGCTCCGGATAATCCTTTACCAAATATTTTCCATAATAAAACAAATCATACGGATTCTCCATTACATCATCAAGCAATCTCTTCTTTTCATTTTCAGAAATAAGAACACTACGATAGCAAACAGTTCGCTTGCTATTCTTTAATTCATCTAATAAGCTTTCGTAATTCTCATTCCATGCACCGTGCTCTTTATAAATCTGTTTCAAAACATCCCAGAACTTCTCATTTCCCATTAATAGCAGTTTTTTTGCCTGTGCGATTTGCTTTTCCGTGTTGTTTGCTGTCTTGTATATGTCATATAGCACGTTATTCCAATCTTTCGAATCGCTACTATGATAATGCCATGTCTCTTCTGCGTTTGCTTTCTCTAAACAAAGTTTCTCTGCTTCATCATAATTCTTATCTTCCATAGCATCCTTGATAGCAATAATACGGAGTTCATTTATTGCAATATTCTGATATAGTTCCTTCTGTGTATTCTTTTTGCCATATAAATGTCTATGTAAAAGGTATCTTACAATCAAATCTTCTTTTTTCGTATATTCCGGGTAATAATCCTCCCGTGAAATTTCCAAAAGGGTATCCAAAACCTTTTCAAGCTTCTTTGCACTCTTTTCGTCGCATAGGCAAATCCCACATTTCAGCAAATCATAACGCCAGTCAGTCCAACCATCAAAAACACTCTTTTTTGCCTCTTTTATAATCAATGCAAGTGCTTGGTCTCGCATCTGTTTATCCTGTTTTTCGACTTCTTTTGCGCATTTTTCTATTAATTCGTATGTACACATGATAACGTCTGTAAGCATTCCCGAACTACTATCTGCATGAGATGCTAACTTAACACCAGATACCAAAATATATGTAGCCGACTCAAGTGCAACCATATAACCACTTATTGCTAAAGTCTCAGCACACATATCAAGACAGTCATGCATATCCATACAAATATTATCGCAACTGCTCCAACCAATGTATCCCCGATGGGTGTTACATTTAATTGATGCAGTAATCGTATTTTTCACTGTTGGTATAATATCTTCTGTGGGTATCATAGCAACACCTCTTTCTTTCATTCAACAATATCAATCTTATGTCTTTCAGACCATTGCCTTGCTATTTTTTCATAAGCTTCTTCACGATATTGGTACCACTTTTTCTCCAGATTTAAGTCATACAATTTATCCTTAAATCTTCTAAAAGCACCTCTTCCCTGAAGCGTCCTTGCCAATACATCTTGATTCTTTCCCGCTGGAAGTTCGTATATAAACTCTTCCATTATTCGATACTCATTGATATTGTATTGTCCCGGTAAAGGTATATAATCCTCGACAAATCCCTCTTTAATATCTTCGAAGAGTTCCGGATTGTCATCACCATCCACCATTCCATCAAAAATCATCAGAACTTTTTCATTGTGGGTATCATAATAATATTCTGTTTCCATATTGGCAAATTCCATTGCCTCGATTATGTCTTCTGATTTTACTTTCATCTTTTATCCTTTTCCGACTTCTTTATTTCCACTTTCAATAATTTTGCTGCAATAGAACTATTTATTTCTTTATTTGTATCGAAATAATCTGCATTCTTGTTCTTGCAAATTCGGACCTTATCTCATTTTCTTCAAAATCTTGAGGAATATCATAGTTCAGATTCGGCATTACTATAATAAACTCCCTGAATTTTCTGATGCAAACTTTAATCCTACTTCCAAAATTACACATGCTCTACTGAGACATTCTATATAATTTCCCTGCCAATCTGATAATCTCTCAAAAGGATTTCTAATTCTCATTACTTATTATTTTCTTTGTCTATGATTTTGCATTCAATTATATATCAATTAAATTAAGCTTATTATTTATAACACTTTCTACATCTTCCTGATTCATCAACCACCTAGAAACATCCTCTATCTTTTTAGTTTCAAACCCCGTAAGATACTTTATCTCACTTAGAGTCAGCCCTTTCTGAATAAGTTTTGAAACGCCCTTTAATGCAAGTGTTGTTGTATTTATGTTATTAACTTCTTCTAATTTTTCTTGTATCGTAGCCAGTGCCGAACTGGAGGTAATCTTCTTTCCCTTTGTATTCAAAAAGAAATATTCTCTATTAGGATATCTATGTACCATATTATATTGTCTAATATCAGATACCATTGACTTATCCACACTTAGATTGATTACACTATCTTTATTTCTAATTGTAATAATTCCATCAATGTCATTTACATCAGCCTTTTTTAAGTTTACTAATAAGTTTAGTTTAAATCCATATTTTAAGAGAAGGTTGCTTAATATCTTCTGACCGAATTTATAAAAATCACTCTTTTTTAGATTATTACAAATTTTTATTATCTCAATTTCAATCTTATCATCTATCGGACAATATATTTCTTGCTTTAATTTTGTATTGAGACATTTTTCAATATCTTCAATCATTTCATTGTTCCTACATCCACCTTCAAGTGCACTACATTCTATACCACCCATCTTTTTTATATAGTTTTTATAGAACAAATCGATTGCAGACAAAAATCTATTAACTGCCTCTTTTCTATGTGCCTTTGCGCTAGAATTATAATATGACGCACATGCGCACACTATATCCTGCCTTAATAATTTGTTATTGAATAAATCCTTAAGATCACAATCTCCATATATATCACAGTACTTTAAAAAAGCTTGATAACATTGCCAATAATTTTCTCCCTTTCCGCCAACCTTCAGACTTTCAAAATGTGTTTTTAATGCTATTGATAGAAATTGATTCATTTTATCTTCTCCAATCGATAAATCATATAAATTCATTAATCATTTTTAGTTTCAACTGAGTCTCATAATCTCATCTTAAAAATGAGACTGACTTGAGACTAAGTTTTTCCGACACGCTAAAAGTCCCTATTTTATCACGTTTTTAGATTTTTCTTCAGTCTCATAAAGTGTCAAAATTTATGAGACTTTGTTGAGACTAACTTGAGACTGTCTCATTACAATGTCCATGTTGAAGTCTTTTTATCGTAAACGGCACCTGTTACTTTCTTAATTTTCGCATAATCTCTAAACACCGTTGATCTTGATATATCCAATTCTGCCATTACCTGTTCAACTGATAAATGCAGATTCTCGCAAATCATATTATAAATTTTCTGTTCTCTTTCAGATAATGTTTTCTGTTCTGTTGCTTCATCTGCAGCTATTCTGTCTAATGGTATATTAATTCTAAATACATCATCTTCAATTAGCTCTGGCTTACCACCATCTGAATACATTGGTGTATACTTGTAAAGATTTCTTACTCCCGAACCAATAGTATCTGTTCTACCAATATTAGCAAAAAATTGCTGAATTAAAGGATTCTTTGGATAAGGAGTAAACTCATCACTCATAATATTTCCATGGCGTCTAGGAATACACCAATTTTCTGTTCTCAGCCAATCCTTTTCGATAATCACCTTTGCTGGATATGCACTTGAATAATCCCTATGCACAAGTATATTACCAATAACCTCTCTTGAAATAATACCTCTAATACTCGTGCTAATATTGTTGATTAAGCAAAATTTATCTGATGTATGCTTTGCAACAAATTCCATTAAAAGATCATATGCCTCTATTAAATTAGTTGTTACCTGCAATCTATCATCATATCTATCTAGATTCTCAACCCTATATAATGCATCGGTAATATATCCAGGACAACAAGACCTTATCACATCATCTTTGCCAAACAATAACACACCTGCAAGATTATATCCTTGAATACCTGATGAAAAATCTTTTTCCCATAATCCGGCACTCTTCATAATTTCATCATCTGACATTGTAAGCCATTGATGGTCCGGATTTTTACTTTTAGCCAAGTTTCTTACTTTATCCATTAAATCAATACGAAGATCATCCTTCGTAACATATGGAAAAATCTTATGCTCTGCATATGTGTTGCTTTTTCTGTTATACATATTTTGTAACTGAATAGGTGAATCTGTAATATCCATGTCCCCATCTTCATTTCTGTCATATATTCTATTAATACATTTTTCGACAGTTGATGTTGGTGGTACATACACCCATAATAATAATTTACCTTCATATTCAAATTCTTCTATGGAAAGATATAGTGTAGGTGACATTCTATCAGGATTGTTAAGCTGATTAACAAAGTTTTTTCTCATATCTTTACTCATATTTCTATTAATCCCGATTGGTGTTCCATCATCTTCTACGCCCATGATAATATAGCCACCATATCTATTAGAAAATGAGCACACTGTTTCATAAACATCTTCCTGTATTCCATGCTGACATGTCTTGTACTCAATTGTTATTTTCTCATCATTTGTGAGCAAATTTCTCATCAATTCGGTTGTCATTTAATCGCCTCCTGTATTTATTAATCAGCATAATATTCTGCCATAAATTGCATGCCATTTCCTTCATTATTCTGAATATACTGTAATAGTTTCTTATCAAACCTTTCATTCATATATTCAACAATTATTGGACATACCCAATATTGACTTCCCTCCTGAGGTTCCATATCCATTTCTAAAGCATCAAGATAATCCGAAGAATGAAATTTTATACTATCTATAACTGACAACAAACTCAAAAATATATCTGTAATATTTTGAAGTGTCTCTATAAGCTCTTTATCTTTATCTTCCTTTTTGTTCTGATATATATAATTATCCATTACAAATCTAATGCCATTCGCATGGACATAATTATTTAACTTTCTGTCCTCTCTCAACCACTTATCTACAAGAAAATTATCAAAAATATATTTGACCTTTTCATTATTACTTACCAAATATGATTTGTATTTTGATGTATCAAAAAATTGTTTTCTATCCTTATTGTTTTCTGAGCTTTCCAATACATTATAAATCCATTTTTCCATAGCTAGTTCTGCGTCTGTTTTTCTTTCACCTGAAACCAATATAGACACATCTAACTCTATCATTTTCATCATAGATTCCGAGTTTATGTTGAATTTTTCTGCTTCTTCATCCGTTAAACCATGTTTGTTCTGTATAAGATTCAATACAAATAAATACTGCATTAAATCATCTCTACACTTCCGTAATAAAGTATACGCATCCGAATAGGCATCTCTATTACAACAAAAATCAATAGTCTCTAGGGTTTTACATATTGACATCATTGTCTCTCCGGATAACATATATGGTCCTTTTTTTCCATAAGATACATCTACAGACGAAAATGCTGAATCTGCTAAACAAAAGAATATATACCATATATTTTCAATATCTTGGGAATAAAACTTATAATTAGTGTCTTCTATATCATCCATACGTTCTCCTTCGCATCCATTCAAACAGTTTATTTATATTTGCCACACACCTTCATTCTTACCATTTCTTTCATAACTTCCTCTATCTGCTTTGCCTTATCATGAGATTCAATCAAGAATCCCATTTCAATATTTCCTTGCATTCCGTGATATGAAAGATTAGCTGACGACACCAGTGATTTCTTTACATCTGATACAATAAGTTTCGCATGCAATGCTGCCATCTTGTCATCTTCTTGCTTTTGATATTCATATATCTGTAAGAATCTCGAACGATATGACATCAGCCTGTCAAGTGCTTCTTTCTGCTTTTCTATATCATTTACATATATACGAACATATACTCCTTGCTGGCTTTTTTTAATAATAACATCGAGCATTTCGGCAAAATAATCTGAGATTGAATAACCAGTTATAGTAAGACTCTTTTCCGTATTCTCTATCATATTACGCATTGTATCTTTGGTCCTTAATGTTTTCACACGAAATGAATCTGGTGCGGTAAGAACAAGTTCTGCGTGTTCAATTTTCTTTGACGAATACATCTTCATACAAAGGCTGATTATATCTGTTATCTCTTGTTCAGAACAATTAGTAAAATGATTTCTAAGTTCTTCAATCACAAGACGAAACTGTGCATTCTCTCTATTAACAGAATAATTTTCAAGTGCATCTACAATCAGACCTGCGATATATTCGATTTTTACACTTGTATTCCACATAAATCTCTCACCAATTCTCTGAAATATCCCATTTCCTCATGCTCCGGTACCGGTACAACTAATGCTCTATCAAGTAGGCGGTTACCATTTTCACATGCAGTTTCTGATATCATAGTACAAGAATGACAGGCAGCCCCATTTAATCTCTCACTCGTCGGATTCTTCATAAAACATTCTGGGTCTGTTGTACATGTTAAACCATTCTCCAATGCCCCTTTTAAAAGTGGCAAAAACTTATTCATTCCGCCAAGTTCAACAAGTCCACCTAGTGAACCTTCCTTATCCGCCGCACCTGTGTAAATTAAAATTCCACACATATTTTCACTACTATAAATGCGTTCATGTAATGCAGATGATGAATATCCTGACTGCATAGACATTTCCTTAATCAACATATGTGAAAGTGTATGTAACAACACATACTCTGCATTTCTTGGTTTAAAATTCTCCCATCCTTTTTTCTGACAATATGCTGCATAACATTCCTCATATTTATCAGAACGAAATTTCACAGTCTCTATCTGCATCCACTGGTTTATTTTTTCCTTATTTAATTCAATAAATACACCTTCACCATTGATTTCGACTGCCGGAAGCCATTTTTCTCCCGAAGAGCACTTCAATTTTACGATATGTGACTGCTCATCCACTTCTGGTTCTGGTGCTTCCAATCTTGTAAAACCTGTCAAAACTCGTACTTCACGTAATCTATGTATTTTAATAATCCTAGAAATATACTCTTTTAAACTTTCACTCAAAGCAACTTCTTCTGCTTTGAAGTACTTAACATCATGTTGATACTCGACATCCTCATGATGCGTAATAGCTGCATACTCCATTTCTTTAAGTTCAGTAAACTCTTTGATATTTTGGCTTAATCTATCATAGGCAGCTTTAAAGTCTTCATAAGAATATTTATCTCCAAAATACTTCTGATAAGCAAATGAAAGACCTGCCTCTTCTCCCATAGCCTCTACCAATGTTTCAATAGTTGCTCTTTGTGCACCCATGATATCATTAATAGGATTTGTCCAAGGTGGAATTGATATTGCATTTCTTGTGACTGTAAAATACACATTAGATGCACCACGCTGGCTAGGTATTACACTCTTCTTACAAATTTTCGCCTTTGCTCCTGGTCTATGCGGATGGTTTCCTGAACAGCATAGACCAGCAAATTTTTCCTTCTGCATTGCTCCAGACATAACTCTCCTTGCACCGCAATTACACTCAACACGGAGTTCTGCAAGTGATGAAGTATTGCCCATTGATTTTAGGTACATATCTTCTTTACAACTTGTTTCTCCATGATGTACCCACCATCTCCAAGGGAAATCGTCCATATGCCCATCTTCGCATACTGTTATAAATCTCGAAGGGTATGCTGGAAATCCACACTTAGGGCATTTCACTTCACCTTGATTCTTTTTGTACTGGTCCATATCAAAGTAATCTCTCATATCAAATAAGAATTTACATGTTCCCTTTGAACACACATGGTAGTATGGAAATGACACAACTGGAATATCCTCTTTTCCACCTGTCTTTGGCATAAAGAATCGTCGAACATTCATATAACTAGCCAATCTTGCGTCTCTAATTTCTTTACCAATATTGTTAGTATCCCAGTACTCTATATCTAAAACTGTCAATGAATCATTTACAGCATCCATTATCGAGCCTGGTCCATATGTAGTTATTAACTGATTCGGACGAATCTCGCCCAATTTTTTATAAAAATTCATCAGACACCCTCCCAATAAAAAACTGTTGATGATTGCTCAACATCACGCATAGAATTTAGTGTTGGTTTTTCTTTGTCTCCATAATATTCGCCATAGTATGTAAGCAACCTCTTCTTATCATCAGCTACTGCTGGAACAAAATAATATAGCTTTTCGTCTTTTGCAATGTTCTTCCAAGTATTGATAAACTCATCCAATTCTTTCTCTGTATCTACATAAGACGATGGTGCAGTTATCTTGACTCGCTCAAGAATTTTGTCTTTTATATCTTTGATTTGTTCATCAGAAATATCATTAATGTTTGATGCTCCACCATTATCAGCCATCGTCTCTACCTGTAATCTTAGTAAAGAAACTACCAATGCATGTAATACTCTGTCTCTAGCTCTAGCCGCAAATGGCGTTGCTGTAGTTCCTTCTACATATCTATACATCTGTGAGTGGAAACCAACAAAATTCTCATAATTAGACAAATCCCTTGGTCTGTAAGGATTATAAACAGTAAAAATAATTCCAGGATGCTGTCGACCCACACGGCTTGTTGCCTGAATATATTCAGAGTTCTGCTTTGGCTGACCTACAACTGACATAAGTCCTAAACGGTCAACATCCATACCTACCGCTATCATATTAGTTGCAATAACAACATCATAACAGCCTTGCTTCTCCTTGTTTTTATCATAAGAAATTGCTAACTTTTCAAGAACTTGCGCAATATCCCATGAAGGTATGCGAGATGTAATTTCCTTCTTTCCCTCAAAACTGAGATACCTCTGTTCTGAGCTATTATATTTATTCTTTACAACACGAATACGGCTTGCTATATCGTCGTCAAGAAGGCGCACTGCACCACCCAATTCTCGAATACTATTAAAGTACCCAATCAATGTGTAATATGGATCAATATAATCCTCATATTCTGGTTCCTTTGCTATATCTAGTGCTGTTTGCAAAATAATCGAATACAAACGAATAAGAGTTGTTTTTACAGATTGTCCGCTCGCACATATACCAGCATATTGGCGAAATGGCTTTTTTCCATCACTAATCATTCTACTGATTTTTTCTTCTGAAGCATCAACTAAATTTTCAGTTGGAAGCGGTACTTCCTTAATAAAAAATGAATCTCTTGTATCAAAGCCACTTGGCGGAAATTGTGCAAATTCATTTCTCCCATAAAGGAACTTAATCTGTTCCCCAGCATTTCTAATAGTTGCTGTTGAAACAATATACTTAGGTCGAATCTTCTTTCCATTCTTCTCAATACAACACATCTCTTCTACAACAGTTTCATATCCACCATAAATCGTTCCAAGAGGACCAGTAATTAAATGAAGCTCATCCTGTATAATTAGCTCAGGAGGATAGAATGGTTTACATGCAACCGTTTCAGCCCTTTCCAATCCCGCTGCGACATCTGCATTATGTCTTCCTGCATGCTTTTCTCCAATAGCAATATGTCCACATCTACTACAATATCTATCTGTTCTGCCAAATAGCAAACCAACTCGTTCAGACCATGGAAGTCTCGCAAATTTATCTACAGTCGAAATAATCACAGTAGGACACTTTGCATAAATTTCCTCATCAACAAGATAAACTGGTATGGTTCTTCCTGTTTTTAACGAAAACATACAATTCTTATCTGCACAGTGAATTTTAACATACTTTCCCTTTTCATTGATGTCATATTCATCCCGTGTGATTTCCTTACCACAATAAGGGCATTTAATAATCTGCTTTGTAAGCTTCCTTATAAATTCTTTCTTCTTAAATTGATCAGAATCGCTGTATTCGCTAAATTTATTTGGGGTAACATTACCTCCAACCCAGAATCCAATTGAAATTCTTTCCTTACCATATAATTTTTCATTCTTCTCACGCAATTGTTCCATTGCAACAATAAGACGCATCAGTCTGTCTCTCTGCTGAGTTGTAAGTAAACGAAGCGTGTACCTTAAAAATACTGTTACTCCACCATCTTTCTCATAATCAGTTTCATCTGAAGCTGTCAGTCTCCTATATGCTATAGTAAAAGCAATCAGCCCTAAATATGCCTCTGTCTTACCACCACCAGTAGGGAAGTATAATAAATCAACAATATTTCGTTCCGGAGACTCACCATCCATAATCCCATACAAATTCAAAAGAACAAATGCAATCTGGAATGGTCTCCACTCACTGTGATCTTTCTTTCTTCCTTTTTCTGGCATATCAGTCATATAATCTCTTAAGCTGCAAGGAATGCCATTACCATAATCTTTTGAAAAAGCTGTAATACTTCTCTGTAAATACATTGCTTGATTCATAAATACAAACGCTTGATATACCTTATCATTGTTTTCAATCAAATCAATTCCAGCATTCATCCTACGATTTGCATCATTGCATTTATCAATAATAGTCTGACCTGTTGCCTTAAATTTATCATCATGCATAGCTTCGTCGTTTGTCAATGCATCTGTAATCCAACTTCCATACATTTCTGTCAATGTACGAAGATTCTGAATAACTTCTGACTTTTTCTTTGGTGAGCCCATCTGAAGCATCGAAAAGGCATGCTCCGGCATATCATCTATCTGTGCACTTACACTTGGAATTTCGTAATCTGGAATAAATGATGATTTTATAGCAGTTGCATTTATCTCTTCTGCTTTCTTTTCCCAAGTAGCAGCACAACCTCTTCCTCTTGCATAAACTGGTCTGCCTTTATAATAATATTCATCCTCTAATTCAACTTTTCTACAGAGATATTCTGGTACAAAAATAGGACTCATCAAATCATCTGCTATGAGCATCTCCACTTGGAACATTACCTTTTCATATTCTTTTTCATCGCCATCTGACTTATCATTATTATGCAAATAAACCGATACCATCTTGTATCCATTGTCTAACTGCATCTTCATAACATAAATATAGATGTTTCCATTAGACTCAAGTGGAATCTGCTTCGAACGACCCATCTCATTAAAATCGATTTCCACAACATCATTCATCTGCTCACGAATATATATGGTATGTTTCTTCTTTTTCTTATTCTCTGCATCTTCTTCCAAGGTTTCATCTATTACTTCACCCTGCACCTGTTCTGCATAATACTTTCCCCAATTAATATAAGCATTAACCTTTTGAACATCATCAGAGACATAGAAAGACACACCTATAGAAGACGGCTTCTGAAAACCACCTTTTACTCTATCCTCTGGTTCCTCTTCTTCAAAAATTCCTGCCTCCAAAGTTTCTCCATCAGCATCGAAATTCTTTTCTGTAAACTCTACTTCATTGTAATTTTCATCCTCCGTTACATCTGTATCAGCAGGATATAATAATCCCGTAATATAACTACTCGTTGGTACTTCATTCAATTGTTCACAATCTGATGCTGGTCCTATTAAGTCTTTTCGTACTGCATCCAAAATCTTCTGTCGAACAATAGCATGTTTAAAATCCTTTATATCAGCCATCTACAACCTCCGTTTATTCTCCATCTACTACAACAGGAATTGCCATACCAATTACATATTTGAATGTATTACCTACTATAATCTTATCACCTGGCACTAGGCGGTACTCCCAAGTTTTTCCGTCCGCATCCACCTGTGATGCGCATTCGCACCACTTAATTGCAGCCTTTGCTTTTTCCTGTACATCTTCATTATCTGTTTGATTTGCAGCCTTCACTTCAATCATATATTTCTTGTCAGCTGTCTCTACTAAGAAATCAGGATTATACTGTTTTGCTGCCTTATAAAATAGTCCTAACTGATTCAAAGGCGGCTTTATAAATCTAATAACTTCTGAATCCTCTTCTAATACCACAGACAACCTTCTCTCATCATCACTATCAAATGCATTTTCTGCATAATATGATTTTTTATAGCCTTCAAACAAATATTGCTTAATATTTTTCTTATCTGGCACTTCCTTCTTAAAATTCAATCGTCCATTTTCCTTCATATTCTTCGCAAATGATTTGAATACAATAAGGTCTTTCTGAACGTTAAATACAAACTCAGTGCTTTCTTCCTTTGACGCATATATCTGTTTTCTTAAGTCCTCTACTATAACAGTTGCATATCTACGGACAATCTTCTTTTTTTCTTCATCCGTACCTTCGATTAATGCGAGATACTGATCAACCACCTCAAGAATAAATTCTGCATCATCAGAACTAAACTCCGGAATACTCTCCAATAAAGAAACTGCAAGCATATTCTCAGGATTTTCTACAATAAGTGCATCTGCATCCAGCACTTGCAGCAACTTACCATTTACAGCGTCATATCTCTCGATTCTCGATGCCGCAACATCAAAATCCATAATGTTTCGTTTAACAGTAAAAGACTTAAATGTAATTGTTGAACTATAGCTAATTCCAATCTTTGGAACAGAGATAGCAACTTTCTTTAACTCTTCAACTTTCTTGATAAACTCTTGTTTTGCATATGGCAATACATTCTTACTGCCAGATGACTTCTGTAAATCAATCTGTAATGAAGCATCCCCCTGATGTACAGTAAATGATGTATCAACTGCATCAGTGCCCATGCCAGTCTGTGTCATTTTGTGATCTGATGCTGTGCCATCATTTGTTTCTTTTTCATCATCGTTAGCAAAATAATCAAAAATAGACATCTGTCCACTATCACTTTCGGACTTCTTGGGTGCTACTTTCTTTACAAATGCTTTCTGATACTCAGCAAACAGATTCTCCACCACATTTTCATTATTCAAATCTTGATATGATTTCACTTTACTTTCGCATAACGCTTCATCAAATAATGAAATCTGCTGGTTCTCAACCGCTGGCTCTACCACAACTGTTTTTGTATCCGGTATATCTTCCTCATCAAGATTTCTTCTCTTAAATACTGGATTATTCTTGATATCATCAACAATCTCTCGATAGTGATCGTGAGCAACAATATCCAAGGTATCTAATTCCTCAATACCTGTTATCTCACCGAAAGGAAGTCTTAATCCTCTTCCTATAGTTTGAAGTGCCAATATATCACTCTTTGCAGCATTAAGAGGGATAATCGTAAACAGATTATTTACATCCCAACCTTCTTTCAGCTTATATACATGCAGCACAATCTCAATTGGATTGGTATTCTTCTCAATGGTTAGCAATTTCTGAATATTTTCTTCTGTCTCTGCACCACTTGTGCCGGAGTCAATTTCAATAACTTTGCCAACATAATGTCCTCCAAAAAAAGCATCGGAATCTATTTTATCTTTTATCTTTCTAGCATGTGTTGTGTCTTTACAGGCTATCAAAACAATTGGCTTTACCTGTTCTAACTGATTGTCTATGCAATATTTATATACGATGGACTTTCTTCTCTCATGAAGCTTAATTCCATCTTTCAACTTCATTTCCTCTATATCATCATCTGAATATCCTGCTGTATTTGTCCTTCCCATAACAACTGGAATCTTCAAAAACTTTCCAGCTCCATCCTCTAATCCATAGTGATAAATAATATTCTTATTTGTACTCTTAGGTGTAGCAGTATATTCCAATCCCAACACCGGATTCAGATAATTAATTGCCTTCTTTGATGCCGGAGCGTAGTAACGATGTGCTTCATCCATACAAATAACCAAGTCATCAAATGAACGTAACACATCTGCAAAAGAGCCACCCAAATTTTCATTAAACTTATGGAATTTAAATTCAATATCTCCCCTAGTAAAAACCTTTGAAATATTAAAGATAAATATCTGAATATCAGATGTTTTTTCTACCACCATTTCCTCTTGGATATATCTTACTGGATATGACAAATAATTTTCTCCATCATAAACTTTTGGTCTTCCCATCTCTGCTTCAAGACCTTTGAACATATACTTCGGATGTCCCGGAACTGCCTCTCTACGCATCTTGTCATAAATCGTATTTCCTGGTGCTAAAATAAAGAAATGCTTATATCCCTTTGTCTTATATAAATAATAAATGCAAGCTCCCATTAAACGAGACTTACCAATACCGGTTGTCATATCAAAGCAAAATGATGGGAAATCAAATTCCTTATCCACGGAGATTGTATGTGGATCTTGACAATTCTCTGATGCTATTTTCTCTGCATCAGATTTCGAACAAGTTCTATACTCAATCTTGGAACTGATAGCATCAAAGTATTGTAACGCTTCACACTGAGGATCACGCAGGCTCATAGCCCATTTAATTTTATCTACTGAACTCATTATTCCTGCACCTCACTTTCAAAATTACATTTATCTAATAAATCCTTTGGTATCTTTTTCACTTCAACATTCTCTGGAAGCATCATATCTGCTTGATTTTTCTTACAATAAATCAGTAAACTCTGCTTATCACCTAAGTTCTTCATTATCGACATCACATACTTTGTATTAACAAATTCTTCTGTGATATGTATGAATCGATTCTCTGATGAATATCCTTGAAACTCCCCATATGGTTCATAGGTAAATCCTTCTATCTTGCAAATAGCTTCACATACCATATCCCATGTATAAGATGGATTTATTTGATAAATAGGAAGAACTTTGTTTTTTACAAGTAATGGTTCTGCAAGTTCGTAGAATTTATATCCACCGCCACCTTGCCAACCTACAATACTTGATATTCCCGTTTTATCCCCATCTATAACATAATTAATTCTGGCTCTACTATGCGAATAACAATGTTCTCCCATTTCTATTCCAATCCATTTTCTTTTCATCTTATGAGCCACAGCAACTGTAGTTCCTGATCCCAAAAAGCTATCTAAAACCATATCACCTTCATTCGTTACCAATTCCAAACATCGTTTTAACAATTTTTCTGGTTTTTTCCCTTTTTTAAATGTAACGCCACCTTCATTTGCAATACCTTCCCAAGCAATATCCGTCCATATATCAGTTAACATGGTTGTAGCACATTTTTTTCCATCTATCTCTCGTATATTTTTCTTATAAAATGATATCTGCTGACCATTTAATATATAAATGTCATCCAATTCTCCATCTCTTTCCATTCTGAAAATAACGCCTTTATTATCAAGTGATTTATGCTTTAATTCAACAATTGCTTTTCCAGCTCCAGTATCACTAATGGCTGTAAACCTAAAAATTCTATCTGCATTTTCAACGATAAACCTATTATAATCAACCATTACGCCTTGAGGTTTCTTGCTTTTCTTACTGTAATTTTTATCAAATGCTTCAGAAACTGTTATATATTTCCATTTAGAATAATTCTCTTCAAAATTAATAATAAATTTGTCATATGCATAATCAGGCGTTCTTTCTACCCTAATTGGATACTCAACAAGTTTGCTACGATCTTTTGCATAAAATAAAATGTACTCTGCTGATTTGAACACTCCCGGATTAACAGTACTAAAAGCAGAAGGTGACCTAGAATCTACAGTAATTCTATTCATAAAATTTTTTCTGCCAAATATCTCATCCATCATAACTTTGCAATAATCAATTTCATTTTCATCCAAATGTATAAAAATTGCTCCGTTATCAGCTAATAAGATTTTTATTAGTTCTAGTCGTTTATGCATCATATCCAACCAAATAGAATGCTCATATCCATCTTCATAACCAATTTCTCTTCCATCTGCATCAATTCTAGCCCCTGTATTAAATGGCGGATCAATATAAACGCACTTTATCTTTCCTGAAAAATCAGTTTCTAATGCCTTTAACGCTAACAAATTGTCACCGTGTATCAACATATTTTCACTTTCTTTATCCCCGTATGACAATTTTTTATTTTCAATCAACAGTCTTGGCTCTTCCATTTTTTCTTCATTTTTACCAACCCATGTCAACTCTAGCTTGCCTTTTTTCTCCATGGTATCCTCCTAAAACTTAATCACTATCTTTGTTACCAGTTGTGGTTTCACTAATATGTTTTCTGCAAACTTCTTCTGCATATTTACAGTCTCTTCTTCCAATGCTGACATTTCATCATGAAACGCCTCTATCATTTTTCGTTTCTGTTCTTCCAAAGTTTCTATTTGTTTTTTTAATGCAATCTTCTGTCTAAAATCGTCTTCAATTGCATATTTTTCTTTAAGCTCATCTAATTCTGACGTATCTTTAACTCTGAGCAAATATTCCTCTTTTCTTAATTGCAGCCAATTATCCAATTTTTTCTGATTAGCAATTAAATTTGCTTTTTTTGATTCTGCATGTTTCTGCTGCATGAATTCATCCACTTTATCAATATATAAAAGGATTTCTTGATTATTAGGAGTCTCTTCTTCTAAGCACTGCTCATTCAATTTTTCACAAAGCTCTCTAGCCAACTCATCTGAAACACCATATATCTTCCCTGTTATATCAATAATTTCAAATACTGCATCTTCAAGAATCTCACCAACATAAGAACCACCAATAAGTAAATATCCGTGTTGAATTTCCGGAATTTCCAAGTCTATATTAGTTTCATAGTACTTTGGATATATCTCATTTTCCTCTTTACTTCTACTATTCCAATACCCAAACTGTGAATCATATTCCGCTATTTCTTTCATAATAATATTAAAATGAGACTTATGTTGTTCCTCGGTCTTATATGTAAATATGGATTTCAGTTCATCCATTTTCTTGTTTCGTTTCTTTTCTAATTCCTTTTCCAAATCCTTAAATTGCTTTGTAAAATCTGATGTTGTTTTACATTCCTAGTAAATAAGTGTAACTCTTTTTTCAAAATCTGCTCCACTTTCCAATAATCCAATAGCTTTATCGGATGCACCAAATACACCTTGGAATAACTCAAACTTTTCAGAAAGGATTTCATATACTCTCTTATCTGCTACATTCTGAGTATTAAGCAAATTAATAACCACAACATCGTTCTTTTGTCCATAACGATGACAGCGACCAATTCGCTGCTCTATCTTCTGTGGATTCCAAGGAAGGTCATAGTTTATAATCGTATTACAAAACTGAAGATTCAATCCTTCCGAACCGGAATCTGTTACAAGCAAAATTTTGTATTCATCCCTAAATGCTTCTACGATGGCATTCTTCAATTCAACATTTCTACTCCCCACATACTTTCCATAATTTCTAGCTTTCCACGCCTTATAAATCTGTTTAGTAACAGAATCATTTGTACTACCATTAAACTTAAGTATCTGACCTTTATATCCAGCATGAGATAATTCTTCAAACATGTACTGTTGGGTTCTAATAGATTCCGTAAACACAACAATTCTTTGTTTTATGCCAGCTTCATTTTGAAATGCAAAAGCTTTCTCCACCGCCTGTTTCAAGGCTGTCATCTTCGCATTTCTTTTTATATTTTCAGCTTTATTAATAATTGCTGTTACCTCATCTATTTCATGCTGAATAAATTCATTTACCTTTTCTCTTGTGTATAATTCATCCTGCTTACTATCGTCATCTATCTCTATTTCATCATCATCAAAAAAACTAAGGAAGAAATCAATGCTTTCATCCGCTGATTCAAGTCTTGTTGTTTCCTTTAAGATTTCAAGTCTGCCTTTTAACACCTTGAATGTTTCGGCGACTGCCATACTTGATGATGCAAGCAATTTTCTAATAACAGATGTAATAAGTGTTCTGTGCGAATTTGGCAAAGCATACAAGATTTCCTTTTTCAGATAATTATTTATCATCACATAAAGTTCTATCTCCATTGGTGATAGTTCAAAATCAATTGTCATTTCTTTGCGCTCTGAAAATTGGATATACTCTGCTACTTCTTTTCGTAAAGTTCTTTGCACAACAGGTTCTAAACAAGCCTTCAAATCATTGTAATCTTCTCCACGCAAATATCTTTCGGAAAATACCTGCTTGCTATAAAAAATTCTATCATCAATAAACTGAACAAGTCCATATATATCAAGCAAAGTATTCTGCATAGGAGTCGCAGTTAACAGAATCTTCGGAATTCCCTTTGTTAATTCATATAATGCGTTAGCCATCTTTGAACCATTCTTATATACATTTCTAAGCCGATGTGCTTCATCAAACACACAAAAATCCCAAGCTATCTTTCCAAACTCTGCTTTTCTTTTTGAGGCAAAGTGGTAAGAAACAATAATTACTGCTTGTTTACTCTTTACCTTTACGAGATAATCCTCCCAGTTAGAACTATCCACAATTAATGAATCAATATTAAATTTCTCTTCTAATTCAACTTGCCATTGTTTTCGCAGATTTGATGGCATGATAAGTAATATTTTATCTTTTCCACAACATAGCAAATACTTGATGGCCAAGCCTGCCTCAATAGTTTTTCCAAGCCCTACCTCATCCGCAAGAATTGCTCCACCAAGTTCTAATGAAGCTAGCGCAAATGTGAATGCTTCAATCTGATGAGGATTGATGTCAATATCAGCCATATGTAAACAACTATATGGATTATTTTTCAATTCTTGTTGCTTTAATTCAGCATATGTACTTTCAACAATACCCATTTGCGAAACCTCCAATCTTATTTTTCTAATTGTTCTTTTATTTTGTCTGCTATTACCTTTGCCATCATTGGCGGAACTGCATTTCCCACCTGAACAAATTGCGCTGTCCTTGGTCCTTCAAAATAATAATTGTCTGGAAACGACTGTATTCTTGCCGCTTCTCTTACTGTAAGTGACCTATGTTGTTCTATATCAGGATGAATAAAATAATGCCCATCTTTCGATAAATGTGCAAGTATTGTATGACAATGATCCATATCACCCTCAACAACTTTAAATCGATCTACAAATGAAGTCCTATTCTTATGCGTTTTCAAATTTTCTGGCAAATCATCATATTTCAAACGTTCATGCTGTTCATTTTCAAACCACATGTCTATTGTTCTCTTATAAATTTCAATATCTTGTGCAGTATGTGGTCTTGCAATATGTCCTGTTAATACATCCAATTTCACACGAATGTCATTATCTTTAACATATTTTTTTAGTCTGCGCATATCTGTCATCGTATGCTCTCTTGCCTCTTCTCCAGGCTTTAACGCTGGCAAATCATTAAGCAAATCCCATACTTCTGCTTTACTATGAATTACATCGAATGATGGATATTCATACCCTGTGCCCTTAAGCCATCCTACTATAATTACACGCTTTCTACTTTGTAACACTCCAAAATCTTGAGCATTCAACTCTTGATAATCAATTTCATAGCCAACACGTTTCATATATGTCTGAAGGTTTTTAAATGCAACCCCGCCTCTTGCAGTCTTTATTCCGGCTACATTCTCAAACACAAACATTCTTGGCTTATACTTATTAAGAAATTGAACATACATTTTATATAATTCATTTCTTGGATCATCTTCCATCGGAACAATCATATGACTGCTCTGAGCTCTTCCTACCAAAGAATATGCTTGGCAGGGAGGACCACCTATAATTACGTCAATCTTATCAATTTCTTTTTCCCTTTTGATATCATCAATTGTGTTGAAAATCCCCTTAATCGTGGATTCCGACATTTCTTTATTAATTACAGTCTTAAGTTCCTCTTGTGGTATTTTCTCCAAAAGTTGTTCTCTGGTTAGTTCCCCTTTTTCATAATCATAATAACTTTTAATTTTTCCTTTATCTTTTAAGTAATAATATGCTATTCTTGTTTCTATTGTCTTTGCTGCATGCTCATTCATTTCCACATGTGCAACCGGTCTATAGCCACTTTGAATAAATCCTTCTGAAAGTCCACCGGCACCAGCAAAGAGATCAATATAATTTAACCCATTTTCATTCATGGTTGTTCTACCTCATTATCTCATATTTACTGTCCCATTATCCGGACTTATATTATCATTGTGGATTTTTTTCTTTACTTCAGCTAAGTCAGTAAACTCCATAACATCAGATATATCACATTCCAATTCAGCACATATTTTTTCTAATATGGCCATAGCAACCATCTCTTCATTTGTCATTTTAGCCATAGTACTACTGCTAATCTTTATCTTTCTACATAATTGGCTTTTATTTATTTTTTTATCAATCATTAACTTCCATAATTTATTATATGATACAGCCATATTATCCTCCGTGCCTTTTGGAATATAATTTACTGTTTCATTATACCTTGTTGCAAGTTTCTTGTAAAACTATTTATTCGATTTCTCAAATGCTTTTTTTAAGTTATAAAACAGTATTCATTAAAAATAAAAAGTTGAAGAAATCACTTTTCTCAGCCCTTATTTCTCTTTCAAGGCTTCTTAGGACTTCCTTCAAGGTCTTGGCTTGCTCTCTCTTATCTCTCGATATTCCTCTATTTTCAAGGCTTTCTCCATGGTTTCAAGTAAAAGAAAAAGACCTCATATCAACGGTTTTTCCGCTCTACAAGGTCTTTATTTTCTCGTTATTTTATTCATTCCCTAGGCTAAAGATTTTTGCCCCTTGAGGATAAAGGGGATTGCCCTAGGATATCAAATTATTCAAACTCAATCGTTCCAGGTGGCTTACTCGTCAAATCATAGAATACACGGTTTACCCCGCGTACCTCGTTGATGATTCGGCTCATTACTGTTTGCAGTACTGCAAATGGAATCTCTGCGCTTTCGGCGGTCATGAAATCGACGGTATTTACGGCGCGCAGTGCAACTGCGTAGTCGTAGGTTCTCTCGTCGCCCATTACTCCAACGGAACGCATATTGGTCAGGGCTGCGAAATACTGGTTCGGCATCCAGGATGGAGCTTCGTCGTTTTCTTTCTTGTAAGCAGCTACTGCCTTGTCCACTTCTTCCCGGTAGATGGCATCAGCATCCTGTACGATGCGGACTTTCTCAGCATTGACTTCACCTATGATTCGGATACCAAGACCCGGGCCTGGGAATGGCTGACGGAATACCAGATGCTCCGGAATTCCAAGTTCAAGACCGGCTTTACGAACCTCATCTTTGAAGAGGTTACGCAATGGCTCGATGATTTCCTTGAAATCAACATATTCCGGAAGACCACCTACGTTATGGTGAGATTTGATGACAGCGGATTCTCCGCCAAGACCACTTTCTACCACATCTGGATAAATGGTTCCCTGTGCCAGGAAATCAACGGCTCCGATTTTCTTTGCTTCTTCTTCAAAGACACGGATAAATTCTTCACCGATAATTTTACGTTTTGCTTCCGGCTCTGTTACTCCGGCAAGCTTGTTATAGTAACGCTCCTGGGCATTTACACGGATGAAGTTTAAGTCAAACTGACCGTTCGGTCCGAATACATTTTCCACTTCATCTCCCTCGTCTTTACGAAGAAGGCCATGGTCAACAAATACGCAGGTAAGCTGCTTTCCGATTGCTCTGGATAAAAGACCTGCTGCCACAGAAGAATCCACTCCACCGGACAATGCCAGAAGCACTCTTCCGTTGCCGACTTTTTCACGGATTTCCTTGATGGTATTTTCCACAAAGGAATCCATTCTCCATGTTCCGGCACAGCCACAGACACCACGCACGAAGTTGTGGAGCATCTTGGTTCCCTCTTTGGTATGGAGTACCTCCGGGTGGAACTGGATGGCATAGAGATTTTTTTCACGGTTTTCTGCGGCTGCCACCGGGCAGTCTGCAGTATGTGCTACAATTTCAAAACCAGGTGCTGTCTTTGAGATATAATCAAAATGGCTCATCCAGCAAATGGTCTTTTCTTCTACATTCTGGAATAATGGTGAATTCTTATCTACCATTACTTCTGTCTTACCATATTCGCGAACCGGTGCTTTTTCTACCTTGCCGCCCAACACATGCATCATGAGCTGTGCGCCGTAACAAAGTCCCAGAACCGGGATACCAAGTTCAAAAAGCTCTTTGCTGTAAGTTGGTGAATCTGCCTCATAACAACTATTTGGGCCTCCGGTCAGGATAATTCCCTTCGGGTTCATCGCTTTGATTGTCTCGATATCCGTGCGGTAAGAATATATTTCACAATATACATTGCATTCACGGACACGTCTTGCAACCAGCTGGTTGTACTGTCCGCCAAAATCAATGACAATAACTTTTTCCTTATCCATGGACGTTTTTCCTCCTAATTTTTGCTGAGACTCGCCCAGCGTCTAAATTTTATTATAGTTGAGCCACCCTGGAAAGACAAGCCCTATTTTGTTTTCGCAAGATATTCTGAGTTGTTATTTGGGGCAGCACATAATTCTTTATTATATGGAAATACTCCCTGTATGCGTAAAGATTATCTGATTAAATCCATCACACAATACATTTTCTTTTTCTTTCTGGGAGCATTCCTTGGATACCTGTGGGAAGTGCTGCTTTTTTATGTACAGGATGGGGTTTTCTGTAACCGTGGCTTTCTCTATGGTCCATGGCTTCCGGTCTATGGTGTGGGGGCTGTCCTGATGCTGCTTATTTTAAGACGCTTTCAGAAGCATCCGGTCAAAGTCTTTTTTCTTGCGGTGCTTCTCGGCTCTTTCGTAGAACTTTTTATCGGATGGTTCCTCGCCCAAGTTTTCCACCTGCGTTACTGGGATTATCACGATTATCCACTGCAGCTTGGCGGTTATATCTGTCTTTATTCTGCATTGGGATTTGGCATTGCCGGTGTGCTCTGGGTCTGCGTGTTTGCACGGATTGCATCTCATTTATGGAGAAAAATGCCAGTACCACTGCAACGCATTTTTCTTACGCTGCTGATACTGGCATTTCTTTTTGATTGTGCCGCCGCACTGATTTTTCCCAACGCCGGGCACAATATTACGTTTTCTTAATTCTATTCTTCCATTTCAACCATGGTTGGATACGAGGCAATAGCTCCGGCTTTCTGCACACTCTTCGCACAATACCGGTTAGAAAAATCAAGGTATACTGCCATCTTATCCGAAGTCAGTTCCGGCAAATCTGCTTCCGTCACACCATCTGCATAGAGTTGATACAGGAAGGAGCCGATAAATGCATCCCCGGCTCCGGTGGTATCTACCGCCTTTACCTTCTTTCCCTTGCTTTGTGCGTTTGCTTTTTTCGTATAGCACTCTGCTCCATCTGCTCCCCTGGTATAAATGAGAAGATGAACATTTCCCACGAAAAGCTTTTCTTTTGCTGCCTCAATCGAATCCTCTCCGGTCAGGAAATAAAGTTCCTCATCCGAAAGCTTTAATACATGTGCCAATGGGAGGAATTCCAGCACTGCTTTCTTTAAATCTTCCAGATTTTCCCAGAGTGCAAACCTGAGATTTGGATCAAAGCTTATAATTGCACCAGCCTCTGTTGCAGCTTCTATTGCCTTTTTATGTGCTTTCTTCATTGGAAAATCTCCCAGTGAAACGGAGCAGAAATGCAATGCATAGGCATCCTTAAACCAATCCGCTTCTACTTTTTCTTTTGAAAAAAGCATGTCGGCTCCCGGTTTTCGGTAAAAAGAAAATTCCCGGTTTCCATCTTCCTTTAAAGCCACAAAGGCAAGAGAGGTATTTGCCTCTTTTGTACGAAGTACATGACTGGTTCCAATTCCGTTTTCTTCCAATGCTTCTTCAATTTTATTGCCAAAAGGATCATCTCCAAGCTGCGTTATCATCTCAGATTTACCACCAAGTCTGGTAAATGCACCGCAGACATTCGCCGGTGCACCACCTACTTTCGGGCAGAATCCCAAGACATCTTTCATAGGTCTGCCACTTTCCTGTGGAATAAAATCAATCAGTGCTTCTCCGATTGCATACAGTTTTTTCTCCATCTGATCTGCCTTCCTCTTTTCACCATTTTCTAACTATGTTCAATGGTAAATGTTTTCTTCACAAGGTCTGCCTTTAATACTGCATAGTCTGCTCCGCTGCTTCTTCGAATCTCAAGCAGTCCCTCTTCCGGAAGTTCTACCGCAATATCACCTTCCACATCAAATGCCGGATGGCTGTTGCGGAATTCCATTAATTCCAAAAGTTTCTTTACCACCGGACGCTCTACTTCTTTTGCAATCTCTTCCTTCGAATAATAGTGGCGGTTAATATTTCTGCCTTCTTTCGTTGCTTCCAGAAGCTCCAGGTCATTGCATCCTGCCAGCATGCCTACATAATAGACCTGCGGAATTCCCGGTGCAAAGAACTGGATTGCACGGGCAAGAAGATAAGCATCATCCTGATTTCCAAGTGCAGAATAGTAAGTCGTATTCACCTGATAAATATCAAGGTTATTGTAGGCTGCCGTATTGTAGATTTTCTTGACATTCGCTCCTTCGGAAAACATCATTTCCTTTGTTCGGTCAATTTCTTCATCCGGCATCAGATCTTTCACATCCACAATTCCGATTCCATCATGGGTATCTAACGTGGTAAACTGATGCTTCGGACTCATTTCCAGCCATTTCTTAAGATAAGTTCCCTTTCCAAAGTAAAGGGCATTCAATACCAACACCGGAAGTGCAAAATCGTAAATCCAGAAATTCTGATTGGCAATTTTCATCTGAATACTGTAATGTTCATGAATTTCCGGCAGAATTATCACATCATGTTTCTTTACGATTGCTTCAATTCGATGCAGGAGATTCCAGATTTCCGGTTCTACAAAGAAACAGCTTGTATTCGCTTTCTTAACGGCATAAGCAAATGCATCCAGCCGGATAATGGAAGCATTTTTACTGCACATCAGTTCCAGTGTATCTTCGATAAATTTCTGAACAGCTTCGGATTCCACATTTAAGTCAATCTGTTCTTCTCCAAAGGTGCACCAGACCTTCTCGCTGCTTCCATCAGCAAAATCTGCATCAATATAAGGTGCTCTTGGTTTCCTTTTATAAATCAAATCTACCTGTTCTTCTGTCGGTTCTCCGTTTTCCCAGAAATCCTTGTATCGGATGAAGAAATCCTTATATTCCGATGCATCCTTTTTCTCTAAGAAATCTTTAAAATACGGAGACTGTCTGGAAATGTGGTTGACCATAAAATCAAACATCAGATAGTATTCTTCTCCGATTTTGCGTACATCTTCATAGGTTCCAAACTGCTCGTCTACCATGTCATAACGCATCGGTGCAAATCCCCTGTCTGCCGAGGACGGAAAGAACGGAAGAATGTGTACGCCACCTACCGCCTTATGAAAATAAGTTTCTAACATTTCTTTTAATTCAGAAAGATTTTTTCCAAGGCTGTCTGCATAAGTGATCAGCATAATTTTATTTGTCAGTTTCAAGCTTCTTCCCTCCTTTTAACGTAAATGTAAATTCATATTTTCCCGGCTGTTCCATCCGGTACTGCGGATGTGGTTTGGAAAGCCAGCTATCGTCGCCGCCAACTCCCATCTGATGGAGAGACGGACGGAGAATCGTATATTCACTATCCGGCAGCTCGTAAAGATGTCTGGCATTTTCCAGCTCATGCGGTGTACAAGGCAACGCCGATAAATCCATTTCTTCTGCACTAATCCGGAGTCCATAACCATTCTCATCTTCGATTACTGCTTCTCTGACACCACTGCGTCCGCCACTTTCCTGCGGAGCCAGATATTCTGACAGATTTTCCTTTACGGAAAAATGAAATTTTCCAAGTCTGCTGCCCTGACGGCGGTCCCAGTAATTTTCTTCCGGACCGTATCCATAGTAAGTTACTTTATCATATTGCTCCGGGATTCGAAGCAGCATACCAAATTCCGGCATTTCATGGGTCTTGATCTTCTCATCGGCTTCATATTCCATATGGATGGTGAGTGCTCCGTCTTTTCTGATACCATAAGTCACCCTGCACTCATTTCCCGGGATGTTCTCTGCCACATCAAAGAGACGGTATACATAAGAAATTTCTGCACCATCCTTTGTTTCTTTCAGCTCTGCCGGCATTGCTTTTGCATACATGCTGGCTGTCTTCCAGCATCCGCAACGCAGCGGCATTCCACTTCCTTTGTCATTGTCTGTCGGTGCCCGCCAGAAATTCGGCCTTGGAACGGATACGATAAATTCTTTCTCTTCTACCTGATAAGAGGTCAGTCCGCCACCTTCTTTTGCAAAAAGCATTTTTATATTGCCTGCTCTCACGCCGATATTCATAAGTCCATCAACCAGCTCAAAATCTTCTGCTTCTCTGATTACTTCTTCCGGAGCTTCCTTTTTTCCTACATACTGACCAAAGGCAAGCTCATATCCGGCTTTTGCCCATGCAGTATCTTCTTTGGTAAGTAAGGAGGCGGTCACCGTAAATTCTCCGGCTATCTTAAGCCCCTTGGAAAGGCTGCTGATATCTATCGTCTCTTCTTCCTGTGGTGCTGCCTGAAGTTCATAAGCATTCTCTGCACATACGCCGTCTTTTGTTGCAATAACAACTTTTAATATATAGTTTTTCAAAGAAATAAATAAATTTTCGTTTTTTACAATAACCTTTGTTTCCTCCGGCAAAAGCTTTACACTCTGATACTGGAATTTTACTTCCTGCATCTTTGGAGACACCTTACGGTCAGCATAGAGAAGTCCATTTCCACAGAAGGTTCCATCATTCGGACGGTCTCCGAAATCTCCACCATAGGCTAAATATCTCTCGCCCTTTTTATTGGCAAGATAAAAGCTCTGGTCAATAAAATCCCAGATAAATCCACCCTGATAACGTGGTTCTTCTTCTGTAAGCCGGATATATTCGTCCATTCCACCAGTAGAATTTCCCATGGAATGCATATATTCACAACTGATTACCGGTTTTGTTTTTTCATTGGTAGAGGCTTCACCCTCGCTTAAATATTTCCGCAGTTTTTCCACCGGAGCATACATAAAGCTCTTCACATCAGAAGTATCCGGATAAGTATCATCAAAGGTAATGCCCTCATAATGCACCAGACGTTCGGAATCATTTTTCCGGAAGAACTCTGACATTTCATATAAATTGCTTCCGCCACAGGACTCATTTCCACAGGACCAAAGCAGAATACAGGCATGGTTCTTGTCCCGCTGATACATGGAGTTAGCGCGGTCTAAGACGTTTTCTCTCCACTCTGCTTTGCTGCCCGGTATCGTCTCACTCATCGGTGCCTTTCCTACTGTTGCAAGGAAACAATCCGCATGGGACTCAAGGTTCGCCTCGTCTATCACATATAATCCCAATTCATCGCAAAGTTCATAGAAATAACTCTGATTTGGATAATGTGAAGTCCGTACTGCATTGATATTATTCTGCTTCATGATAAGTAGGTCATGAAGAATCTCTTCTTTTGTAATGCTTCTTCCATGATTACAGCTTAATTCATGGCGATTTACACCACGAAATACAATACGTTTTCCATTCATGCACATAATGCCATTTTCCATAGCAAAATGCCGGAAGCCAATGCGCTGTTTTATTACTTCTGTTACGATATCATCGGAGTCTGTTACTTCTATATATAAGGTATAAAGATTCGGCTCCTCCGCGCTCCAAAGCTTCGGTGCTATTATTTTTAACTCTATTTCAGCTTCTGTATAAACTGTCTCCGTCTTTGCGACACATTCCTTTTTATCATCATATAAGGAAACATGCAGCTTGCAGCCGGTATCTGCACCGGCTCCTACCGGCTCTTTCTCCTGCCAGTTTTCCTGTGCCGGCTGGTCTTCCTGTTCCGGTACACCCTTCCACTGCAATTTCAAAACTGCTTCTGTCAGATTATCCTGAAACTGCTGGCTTACCTTCAAATCATAGATATGATGTGCCGGCATACGACGCAGTGTCACATCACGGAAGATTCCGGACATCCGGAAGAAATCCTGACTCTCTAAAATACTTCCGGTGCAGAAATGAAAGACTTCTGCCGCCAGCTTATTTTCTCCCTCGCAGACCAATTCTGTGATATCAAATTCTGCCGGTGTAAAAGAGTCTTCGCTATAGCCTGCAAATCTGCCATTTACCCAGAGTGCTATAGCACTTTCCACACCATCAAACCGGAGGGATAACCGGTCATTTAACATTTCTCCGGTCACTGTAAAAGAATGCACATACATTGCAACCGGATTATATTTCTTTGGAATCTCTTTGCCACAGACAGCTTCTTTTCCATCCCATGGATACTGGGAATTCACATACTGCAATTTGTCATAGCCAAAAAGCTGTATGGAAGAAGGCACCATAATCTCATCCCAGTTGCTGCTGTCATAATCCTTACGATAAAAGCCCTCTATGACTTCTGCTAAGTTATTGGCATATGCAAATTTCCATCTGCCATTGAGGCTGGTGAGAAAACTGCTTTCCACACCGTCTGCCTCTTTTCCGGTTGCATAATATCCATGGTCTGAATGTGCCGGCATCCGCCGGATTGCAAAACAGTCTGGCTCATAAATTACATTTTCGTTAAATTCCATAGCTCTTCTCCTTTATGATTTTACAGAACCGGTAATTCCTTCTACGAAGTTCTTCTGTAATACGAAGAATATAATCAGCATCGGAATTGTAGAAATCGTGACTGCAAGCATCATGCTTCCATAATCAATGGTATATCGTGCGGTCAGTCCAGATACCAGAATCGGCATAGTCTTGGAATTTTCATTCTGTAATACGATCAATGGCCACATGTAGCTGTTCCATGCATTCATAAAGCTTACAATTGCAGCTGCTGCGTAGGTAGATTTCATAATCGGTAAGAACATTTTAAAGTAAATGCCCCATTCACCTACTCCGTCAATCCGGGCTGCTTCAATGATTTCATCCGGAAATGATTTTGCTGCCTGGCGGAACATGAATATCATAAATGCAGTAGAAACGGTCGGTAAAATACATCCAACGGTTGTATTTAAAAGTCCCATCTTTCCAAACATACGGAACAATGGAATTACAGTTGCTGCAGTCGGTACCATCATGGAAAGTAACAAAATGGACATAATTTTATCTTTGTATTTATCATGGAATTTTTCGAATCCATAACCTGCCAGTGAGCAGACAAATACATTTAAAACCATGGAAACTACTGCGTTCCGGATGGAATTCCACATTGCCTGTGAAAGAACCGTTGTATCCAGAAGAGATTTTAAGTTTTCCATCAGGTAATTGCCCGGAAGAATTTTTCCTACAATGACATCCACACTTTTATTGGTTCCACTGACAATCATCCAGTACATTGGGAAGATGGAAATGATTGCGACCAGAATTAGGAATACATATTTCCAGAAATATACGAATTTTCTTTTACTCATTTCTCATCACCTACTTTCATCTGAATAAAGGCAAGGATTGCCACCAGGATAAATACTACATAAGAAATTGCGGATGCATATCCAAAGTTTGGATTTCCTGCAAAAGACAAATTGTATATGTAGTGGGATATTGTCATGGACGTATTTGCCGGTCCACCATTGGTAATATTCATAGACTCATCGAAGAGCTGTAAGGTTCCATTGGTTGACATAATTGCTGTCAGTAAAATTGTCGGACGAAGCATCGGGATTGTAATCTTAGTAAACTTCTGGAATGCATTGGCTCCATCTACAACTGCTGCTTCATAAATAGAACTGTCAATATTCTGCAATGCCGCCAGGAAAAATATCATATTATAACCGGTCCATCTCCACAATAATGCCAGTACGATTACAATTCGTGCGGTCCAGGTATTTCCCAGCCAGTTGATTGGAGATGCAATCAGATGCAGATTCGTAAGAATCGTATTGATGAATCCGTCCACAGAGAAAAGAGAACGAAAAATAATGGAATACGATACCAGGGAAGTAGTACATGGTAAGAAAATTGCAAGACGGAAAAACCACTTTCCTTTTAATCTCTTATCATTCAAAAGCGATGCTAAGAACATTGCTATCACCAGCATGATTGCTACTTCTAAGATCAGATAAATAAAAGTATTGCTTAATGTCATTTTAAAAATTTTATCCTGGAACATTCTTTTATAGTTAGAAAGTCCGGTAAAAGTCATGTTCGTTCCGCTTCCGCGTTTTAAGGATAAAATAAAGGACTGTATCATCGGCACGAAATTGAATATGACAATCATTATCGATGCCGGTATTACGAATGTCCATCCCATAATCTTTCTTTTCTTCGTTTTCACTGTTGTTCCTCCAATTCGTATCGACTTTACAGCTTTCTTCTTGAAAATTCTGCCTGCACAGCAGCTGCTATGCAGGCAGTTTGTAAAGCGCTTCTGCTAAATTATTCGCTCATTGCAAATGATACGGTATCATCTGCTTCTTTTAACGCTTCCTGAATATCCTGTCCCTGCTGAATCTGGGTAAGCGCTGTTCCAAGTGCGGATTTTGCTTCCTCCCAATACTGACCTAATGTGATAGCCGGTACTTCAGCACCATAGTTAGCAAATCTCTCGTAAATCTTATCGCCACCGAAGAATTCATTTTCCTGTGAGTATGCATCACTTTCTGCTGCCGGAAGGTAGGTTGCTACTGCACCGGTAGTAGGAAGAATAGTATCATAAAGCTCTGTGCTGCTTGCAAATGTATTCTTTAAGAAATCGATAGCAAGGTCTTTGTTTGGTGAGTCATTCATAACCATCCATCCTGCACCACCATTATTACTGTAATTGGTTGCATTTGGAGCATTGTCCAGTCTTGGCATTGTAGTAACGCCCCAGTCACCGGACTGGTCTTCCTGTGCCTGAATGGTACTTGTAATCCAGCATCCGTTGATTACGCTTGCTACTGTTCCGTTGTTGATAGTTCCAATATACTGATCCCAGTCATTTACTTCTACTAAAATTCCCTTGTCAACCATGGTCTCATAATCTTCTACAGCTTCTGCAACTACATCATTTCCCGCAAAATTTGGATTGCCATCTTCATCAAACATGCTGTCGCCTGCACTTCTTAACATTGCAATCAATAAGTCAGGTCCACCAGCCTGTGCGCTTAATAATGGTTTGCCGGTCTTTGCTAATACATCTTCGCCAAGTTCAATGAATTTGGACCATGTAATATCAGTAAAGTCATCAATAGAATAACCAGCTTCGCCGATTACATCGGTACGAATAAATAATGCGGTTACACCACTGTCGAATGGTACATTGTAATTCTTTCCATCTACTGTTCCAATTGCTGTTTTATAACTTGCAAACTTGGAGAAGTCAATTCCGGAATCAGATAAATCCGCAAATAAGTCCGGATAGTTCTTTACATTATTTAATAAAGCAGTGTCATTCATAAGAATGATGTCTGGTAGTGTATCGGTCTGTCCAGAGGTTGCTGCTGTTGTAAGCTTGGTCTGAATATCCTCCCAGGATGTTTCTACTACATTTACGTTTACATCCGGATGGTCTTTCTGATAAATCTTTTCTGCCTCTTCCATAGCCGGAATATTAAAGGTTGCATCCCAGCACCATACGGTCAGTTCGTTTGCAGATGCTTCGGTATTTGAAGCGGAATTGTTTCCATTGTCAGAGCTGCTGGTGGAACCACATCCAACCATTCCAATTGTCATTGCTGCGGTAAGAATTGCAGCCAAAATCTTTTTCTTCATTTGTCTTCCTCCTGTCATTGTAAAAAGTATCTCTTCCCCGTACCTCATATTTTCTTATCGTGAACGCGTTTCACTTGATTACATTGCTAATATAATACCGGTTCTGTAAAATGTCAAGCGGTTAACATGCGAAATATTAGGTTTTCACAAGATAATGCCACGTTTTTTGTGCAGTATGCACTAATGTCAACCAATTTATCCGTTTTATACCACGAAAAAATAGTTCTAAATTCATGTCAACCGATGGACACGAACTAAGAACTATTGTCTTTTCTTTTATTTATTTATCATTTCTGTCAATCTGTTACTTTTCTTTTGTTGTACCACGCTTCATTAAGCTGACCGGAAGTACCACCTTTGCCGGCATTACGCCGCCACCTCGCTTTTTTAAGATGGCATCCACTGCCAGCTGTGCCATTTCCTTAATCGGCTGCCGGATTGTAGTCAGCATCGGATTTACCAGTGTTGCAATATTGACATCATCAAAACCTACAATCTGCACATCCTCCGGAACCCGCTTTCCAAGGGCACTGCATGCCTGAATGGACTGGGCTGCAATGACATCACTGCTGGCAAAAATTCCATCAATCTCCGGATATGTCTGCAGCGTCTGCTTGATATTTTCCAGATATTCCATCACGCTGTAGGACGCTTCGCTTGTTTCTATTTCATGATGCCGGATTCCGTATTTCCCGCATACCTCCCGGAAGCCTACACAACGTCTGTCTGCCGGCATCACCTGTCGCTCTACTCCACTAAAATGCACAATTTCTTTACATCCGCATTTAGCAAGATGTTCTGTAGCAAGCACTCCTCCCATATAGTTATCACACTGGATATTGCAGTCCCCCAATGCATCATCACACTCTATGGTAACAATTGGAATATTCAGATTCAGGAATTCATTGGCACTTACTGTTCCACTGCATAATATGATTCCTGCCACCTGATTACTTTTAAACATCTCTACATATTTCCGTTCGTTGCTGCGCTCCTCCTTGGAGTTGCAGACTATCATTTTATAATTTTCCGCTGCCGCCGCCGATTCAATATTACTTAAAAGCTTCGCAAAATATGGGTGCACGATATGTGGTACGATTACGCCAATCGTGCTGGTATGCTGTTTTGAAAGAGAACGGGCTACCTCATTGGGCTGATAGCCTATCTCCTTCATGACATCATATACCTTCTGTCTGGTCTTCTCACTGATATATCCACGGTTATTAATTACTCTCGAAACAGTCGTAACAGTTACTCCTGCCCGTTCTGCCACATCCTTTAATGTACTCAAAACTGTCCCCCTTCTCCTTGGTTGTTACTATAACGATAGCACTTTTATGCCGATATGTCAACATGACATATCAACCTGTCACATGCTGATGAAGATATTTTTCTCTCGTTGCCAGTCCCCCACGGATATGACGCTCTGACTTATTGACATCCAGTACTTTCCTTGCTTCCCGCGCCAGGGTCGGATTCACCTGGGATAAACGTTCTGTTACGTCCTTATGTACCGTACTCTTACTGATTCCAAACTGCTTTGCGGTCTGACGCACTGTCGCATTGTTATCTATAATGTATTTGGCTATTTCTACGGCTCTTTCTTCTATATAGCTTTTCAAAGAAAATCCCCTGCAATACTTGTTTTTACATTGTATGCAGAGGATTTGCTTTTATGTATGGCTTTTTTATCTCATCTATATTCTATTTCAAATAACCCTTTTTCCCTGTGAATACTACTGCCGCTCCGCATAATGCCAAGAGTGCAAGCAGATATCCAACCGGTGATTCATCACCTGTTTTCAATACTTTTGTTTTCTGTGCTGTGGTCTGGTCTGCAGTTGCATTATTACTTCCATTTGTTGTATCAGCTTTCTTCGCAACGGTAAATTCGGCGGTTGCTTTCTTTTCTTCCCCACTGATAGAAGACACAATCGCAACCGTATGCTTTCCGGTAGCAAGGCTTTCTAAGTATTCTGCAGTAAAGGTGACAATGGTAGAGCCTTCTGTTACCGTATAGTTTTTCGCATCTACTACGGTGCCATCCACTTCTACACGAAGGAAGCTGCTGATACCGGCGTCACTGCGGAAACGAAGCGTTGCACCACTTTCCTTTGTCCATTCTCCACTAGCGCCTTCAATAATGACCGGTGTTGCCGGTTTATAATCCGGGTTCTTCTCATTACAGCCTTCCCGTCTGCAGACTTCTGCATTGTTGCTAAAGTCATGTCCTAATGGATTTCCACTGGTAAATGTTTCCGTTCCCTTTGCCCCACACAGCTTGCAGGATTTGTAGTAAACTGCCGGTGCCGTACAGGTTGCTGCTGTTTTCAGATAGGAATCTGATACTGTTTCCACCCATCCACCATGCTTGCATGTAATTGTAAATTCTTTTGTTGCTTTTGTATCTGTTCCAACTGTAATCTGTGCCTTATAACTGCCCGGTAACTTTGGTGCACCTCCAACGGCTTCTGCTCCACTGTTGTCACTGTTGGTCTTTGTGTCTGTTCCACTCAGATAATATACGATTTCCGGAACCGGAAGATTAAGTCTCTTCCAGTCTTCGGATGTTGTTATATTGGCAGCTTTTGCTGTTCCATCATAGTCTGTATTCTCAGCTGATAAGGATAACCATAAAGATGCATCTTTCTCATCACAATCTCCCAAGCCGCTGCAGACTGCAAGAATACAGCTTCCATCTTTGCCTTCATCCACTGCATAACTCCATGTGTGACTGTGCTTCCACATACCAATCAGGAGTGTTTTGGCAAATCCTCGCTCTCTATAGTCCTCATTGTTATTAACTGCAATACAATTTGTCCATGTCTTCGGTGTATCTGTCAATTCCGAAATATCTGCCATCATAGCTGTAGAACTTTTCATTGACATGGCATCTCCAACTGTAATGCATGCATCACTTTTTCCATATCCTTCTGATACAGAAATGGCACCCCAGCCGAGTCCATCTGCAGTTGCATAAAGAGAACCGTTTGGACTATTCTCAATGCTTACACTTCCATGTCCAAAAATTGCAAAACTACCATAAGTTTCAGAGTCTCTTTTTATGCTGACCAGTTCATTGCTTCCAACCAATGTAATATGAATATGGTCTACATTACTGTATATATTATTATAATAAGATTTCATTTTTAAATTTGAAAATGTTACCTTAGAAAAACTGTCAAGTGGGGGGTTATTAAATTCTCCCAGTTCAATAATATCTGATGTAGGTTCTGCATTTTCATCCATTGCAATCGTAATGTCATCCGTCAGAATAGTAAGCGAATTTCTATTTCCAGATCCATATTTTACATAGGTATAATCGACTCCTTCTACAATCGTCCCCGAATCCCTTGACAACGTAAATGGTCCCACCTGTACCGAATTTGTAGCTGCCTTTGTCTCAACTGTCATCCCCTGCATAAGACCTGCTACCATCATCAACGCAAGTAACAAGGAAAATAAACTTTTCTTCTTTTGTTTCATGTACATCCTTCCCTTCTTAAATTACTTTTTTTCTTTCTTTTTTCACTTTTCACACTCTCAATGCTGTGTTACAATGACACTGTTATTTTACACCGCACATCAATGTACGATGCAATCATTTTACAAATTTTGCCGGTAATTGTGAAAAAATATATGATATGAAAATTTTGTGTGAAATAAAGACCGGCTGGTTTGCCTCAAAACACCAACAGTTCTTAAATGTATGTTTTGCTTGTTTGTAAGCTGTCTTTCCGTTGCTTTGACCGGCTGCCCGGTTGTCCGTCTGCTACAGATACTTTCACAAACCCGTAAGGAGGTCTAGGCATTCTGGCAAATAAGTTTATGATTCCGGCAACCGGTGCAGACTGTCAAACATTGGAAAGACTGGCTTTCATAGAGAAAAGCAAAACATATATTTTAGAACTACGGTGTTTTGAAGTGATGCAGCCGACTTTATTTCTTCAAAATTTCTAAATCCATTCTTTTCACAATCACCGAATAAATAAAAAGGGGGAAACATTTTGAAAGAACTGTTTTCAATTGGAGATGCTGCAGACTTTGTGGGCATCACAAGAAGAATTATTTTAAATTATGAAACTCATGGACTGGTTTTTCCGGATGTAAAAGAAGATCCCTCCGGCAATCGTTACTATACCATTGATACACTGACGAAGATTCGAACCATCCGCTCGCTGCAGAATCTTGGCCTGTCACTGGATGAAATCCATGGCTACTTTGACAACTCCAACGACCTTTTATCCATGGTTCGAAGGCTGGAAGCTTTGCGGGATGAATTAAATGCCAATATCAAAGCCTTATACGAAAGAATCAATCAGGGATTTGAATCAATGGAAATCATTACAATTCCACCACAGACGGTGTACTGCCGCAAAACGGGAAGTGACAGCATCGCAGAAAAGACGAATTTGCTAAGAGAGGTTGCCTTGGAAGCACTGCAGAACTATGGGCCGGCACATACCGGGCAGATTTATTTTACGGAAGCTCCCATTACAGATGCAAAGGATATGTCCTTTTTTGCTGTTGTCCCGGCAGGAAGTAAGGGCGAACATATCCTAAATCTCCCTGCCCAGAAAGCAGTCTGCCTCTATCATCATGGAGCGTATGAAGAATTGCCATCGGTTCATGATACCCTGCTTTCCTATGCCAGAGAGCAAAAACTTACACCGGTTGGTATCTTCCGTCACTGCTATTTAGAGGGACCGCCACAGCATAAAGACAAAAGTAAATTTATTACCCAGGTACTGCTCCCGCTAGCATGTTCTAAATGACATGTATCCGGCTCCACCTGCCGCTTAGATACCGGACGCTGAATGCGATAGCACGAAGCGTCCAGTCGGCAAACATGCCAATCCACACCGCCATTGGTCCAAAACCACAGCTGCGGATCAGATATACACACAGTGCCACACGGCAGAACCACATAGTAAGACTGGATAAAATCATGGAGAATTTCACATCTCCGGCGGCACGCATGCCATAAGCCGGGATAAATGCCAGTACCCATACAATCGGTTTTACAATCGTAATTGCTATTATCATTTCCATGCAGAGGGACGCACTTTCCGCTTCCATTCCGGCTAAAAATGTAACCGGCTTCGTCAGTAAAAATACCACAGCACAGGAAATCAGAATAACGATTTCCGCATAGCCACAGAGTTTCACCATATAATAACGCGCCTCTTCCACTTTTCCGGCTCCGATGCACTGTCCTACTACCGTCATCAGACCGATGCCGATTCCAATGGCTCCGATTCCATTTAAGTTTTCCAGAATAATGGTCATTGCCTGCGCGGCAATGGCTGCCGTTCCAAGGGTTGATACGCTGGACTGGATTGCCAGCTTTCCGAACTGGAACATTCCGTTTTCAATTCCGGATGGAATTCCGATAGAAAGAATTTTTCCAATCAAAGGGAAGTTCGGACGGATTTTAAGATAATGATTTACCACAATCACCTGATCCGGTTTCCGCAGATTCCAGAAAATGACTACTGCACAGAAGATTCTGGAAAATAAGGTAGAAAGAGCTGCTCCTTCCACGCCCATCTTTAATCCAAAGATAAGCACCGCATTTCCGGCAATATTAAGTCCATTGGAAAGGACGGAAATCATCATTGGAAAGCGGCTGTTTCCTGCTGCCCGGTAAAAAGCTCCACCGGCATCAAAAAGTGCAATAAACGGAAAGGAAATGGCTGTCAGCAGGAAATAAATCACGGAATTATCCATAACCGCCTTCTCCACCTGTCCGAAAATCAGATGCAGCAACGAGCCACGAAATACAACGCAAATCACAGACAATACCGTAGAAATCGTCAGTACGCTTAAAGTCACCTGTCTCGCAGCCTCATTGCTGGACTCCCGGTCTCCCCTTCCAAGATACTGGGAACAGATAATTGCCGCTCCTGCTCCCAATGCCGTAAATACCTGTATGACCAGCACATTGATGGAATCCACCAGTGATACCGCAGAGATTGCCGCACTTCCCACATTGCTTACCATCATGGTATCCGCCATTCCCATAAAGGAATTCAAAAGCTGCTCTACCATTATCGGCAGAAGCAGCGTAAGGAGTTGCTTATTGGAAAACATCATATGCTTCCGGTCTAATTTTGTTGCATCATATAATCTTATCTTTTGCATTTTATTTCACTTCTTGCTCTTTTACTACCGGTGTAAAATCCTCTGTATCACCGCAGAAGAAGCCTCCTGCACCGGCGATGATTTTCTGCATGATTTTTTGCATAAATGCATAGTTTTCTATGTCAATTGTGACAGCAAAAAGAGCATGAATATCATGCTCTTTTAAATAAGCATTGGCATATTCATCCTTTAAATTGACTGCAATCTCCTCGATATCCATGGAATGATGCTCTGGAACCTCCACCTCTAATACTCCCGCCTCTTTCCAGATTTCTGTTTCGATGCCATCCATTCCATCTAATGCATTTTCAATCTCTGCTACTGTGATGGAATTTGGATTCATATAAAGCCACTCTTTGGTAACGGTGGCTGTGCCTGCTTTCTTTTCTCTTATTTTCTTTAACTTTGATTTATTCTTCATATCCGCTCCTGTTTGTGTTTATGGATATGTTCATCTTAGCACAAACATGGACTTCTGTCTCCCTACTTTTTTACTTCTTCATCCATAAAATATAAACGGGATGCAAAATCCGGGTAGTGCCTTACCTTATCATTGTATCCGGTTCCGCCAAATGCCGGGCTGACATGAACGCCGCCATACATTAAGATATCTCCATATGCATGGAAGTCTTCCGTCTCGCCATCCATTTTTACCAATTTCGAAAGCACCTGATGGGTCAGGGAATCCTGTTTGATATGAACCGGCGAAACCGTATTTACCAGATCACCGAATTCTTTGATATTATATTTTAATTTCCGGTTGTAGAAATGGTAACGGACATCCGGCAGCAATCCCTTCGGATAATAGGTCTGCTGCTGCATATTCGGCACCACCAATTTCTGCATCAGCATACCCACTGCCTTCGTGCCATCTTCCGATACGCAGGTCCATTCCATCTGATTACCGGCTTCATCCGCTAAAACGCTGCCGCCCATTCCACTCTGTGTTCCATCGTAAAAGCTTCTGCCCCGGTAAAAGGTTCCCTGCTGCAACACCTTCCGCCATTTCTTATATAATGCAATCTGCTCCTTCATGGCTTCCTTTTCTTCTTTTTTCATATCACAGAGGTTGCATTCATAGCCGAAGCTTCCAAAGCATGCCACCTGAAATCTTGTCTCTAATGGCGTATTCCGCAGCGTCTGGTGATTCGGGCAGACAGACACATGAGCACTGACTGCTGACAGCGGATAGCCGTAACTATAATTTTCTTCTATCTCCGCCCGGCACAATGCATCCGTATCATCACTGCCCCAGATCTGCGGAAAATAGCATAAGATTCCAAGGTCAAAGCGGTTGCCGCCTGCTGCACAGCCTTCAAATAAAATCTCCGGAAACCGTTCCGTCAGTTCCTTCATGCAGCGGTATAATCCCAGCACATAGCGGTGTGCCACTTCTCCCTGCCGTTCCGGTGGAAGTGCTGTGGAATAATAATCACTGAAGGTCCGGTTCATGTCCCATTTCACATAGGAAATGTCTGCTGAAGAAAAGACTTTACTCATGCTCTCAATAATATAATCCTGTACTTCTCTTCTTCCCAAATCTAAAATCCGCTGGTTTCTTCCTTCCGAATGAGGCTGTCCCGGAATCTCAATGGTCCAGTCCGGATGTGCCACATAAAGTTTGCTTTTCACATTGACCATTTCCGGCTCCACCCAGATACCGAATTGCAGTCCCAGTCCATGAATCTTATCAGACAAGCCCTTAAGACCGCCCGGCAGCTTCTTCGTATTTGCTTCCCAGTCTCCTAATGAACTGCTGTCATCCATCCGCTCGCCAAACCAGCCGTCATCCATTACAAATAATTCTATGCCAACTTCTTTTGCTTCCTTTGCCAGCTTCAGTAACTTCTTCTCACTGATGTCAAAATAGGAAGCCTCCCAACTGTTAAGCAGTATCGGCCGCTCCTTCTTCTGCCAGGTTCCACGGACAATATGCTCCCGGATAAAATGATGCAGCCTCTGGCTCATCTGGTTAAATCCGTTTTCTGCATATGCCATCACTGCCTCCGGTGCCTGAAAGCATTCTTCCGGCGCCACTTCATAGGAAAATGCCTGTGGGTTGATTCCTGTCACCAGACGCATTTTGCCAAAGCTGTTTACTTCTGTTGCTTCATAGTGATTACCGGAATAGATAAGGTGAAAACCAAAGCATTCCCCGGCATCCTCTGTGGTCTTCGGCCGGCTTAGCATCACAAAGGAATTGGCCCGGCTGGAGGTGGTTCCGGTATAGGAAGCATTTACTAATTTTCCTGCTATTACCGGCATATCACTCCGCTTCATTTCTCTTGCCCAGGCTCCATGAAATGTAGTAAATGCATAATCATGCCCATCAAAGTCAAGCTGCAGGCTCATCAGCCGTTTCAACTGCACAGCTTTCTTTCCGTTATTATAGAATTTCGCACTGCGGCTGATGATGTCACAGGATGGATAGACATAATAATACAATTCCAGTGCCAGCTCATTTCCTTCGTCCGCAAGCCGGATACAAAGCTGCTCCACTTCCTCTTCGCTGCCATAGGAACCCGGCAGTTCCGCAAAGGCTTCCTTACCTTTGGTTATCTCTGCTTCCTTGTATACAAAATCTATCGTATTGCTTCCATTGGCATTCACCACTTCCACAAAAGGTTCTCTTATATCTCCTTTTCCATAGGCGGACATTTCAAGGCGCATATCCTCTAAGGAATATGCTTTCTGCTCTTCGTTATACAGAATCACATTACCCGGTGCAAAGACATGCTTTTCCACCAGCGGCTGCATATCTGCTTCGTCCTCGATATGAAGCTTTCTGCCATAATAAAGATGTTCCAGCTGTCCGGTAGGAAGTACCCGGAAGCAATAGGTGGTATGGTCGGTATCCAGAATAAAATAATCCTTTTCCTTACGAATCATCGATAATTTTCCTTCCCTTTAATCTGTTCTGTGATTTCCTGCACTTTTTCTTCTGTCAGGATAAATTTCTTACGGAATACCAGCACTGCAATCAGTAAGCCGATAATCGGAATTCCTGCCATCGTCATGCGGAGTCCTAAAAGGGAGCTGCCGGACGCAGCAGCTGCGGTTGCTGTTTCTGCAGTATCATTACTTAAATGGCAGAGATTTAAGCAGATGGAAGCTGCCAGTGCAGCTACTCCGGATGCCAGTTTTACCACAAAGGTCTGCATGGAAAAGATAACGCTCTCATCTCTCCGGTTATTTTTCAGTTCGCCATAGTCCACGGTATTTGCAAGAAATACGGTGGTAAGTACCGTCAGCATTCCAAAGGCTGTAAAGATAAAGAATGACGGAATAAATAATAACAATAAGTTTGACATATTTGTCAGTGTCAGTATAAATAATACACCATAACCTGCGATTGCCATAACAAAGCTTACATAAAATACCTTCAAGACACTTAAGAATTTACGCAGCAGTGGGAAGAATATCATCATGGAAATAATCTGGATTCCACCACCAAAGGTATTGAATAAAGTATAGCTGTTATACCACGCGTCCCCGCCAAAATCATATTTGAAAAAATAAATCAAAAGGTTTGAAGTAATATAAAGAGAGCAGTTAATCAGCACTATCGTAATAACAACGGTCATTGCCTGGTCATTCTGTAACAATGCTTTAAACATCTGTCCTACCGATGGAGAGTCCACATTTACGGTGGATTTTTCTTTGATGCTCATACAGGTAATCGTGATAAAAATCACAAATAATACTGCAATGATTAACGCAAACCATTTAAAACCGGCACGCTCATTGCCCTGGCCTAATAAAACCACGCATTTTACCGTGATAATGGTAATCAGTGCGGAACCCACGCCTGCGCAGGAACGGGCAAGAGTAGAAAGTCCCTCTCTTTCTTTTCCACCTTCGGTAAATGCCGGAATCATAGACCAGAATGGAATGTCCATCATGGTATAAGTAACACCCCACAGCACATAGGTTACTGCTGCATAGGCAACCAGTCCGCTGCCATCTAATGCAGGTGGTGCTGCAAACATCAGATATAAGATTACTGCATTGGTTATGGTTCCAATCAAAAGCCATGGACGGAACTTACCCCAGCGGGTTCTCGTCTTGGCTACGATAATTCCCATAACCGGATCATTAAATGCATCAAATACTCTTGCTGCCATCAGGATAATTCCCATCGCAATGGCACTGACATTCAAAATATCCTGATAGTAATATAAAATGTAACTTGCAGAAAGCATGTATACCATGTCTTTGCCAACTGCACCAAGGCCATATGCCACTTTTTCTTTTATTGTTAATCTCATTGTCCTTCTCCTCCTTTTCGTAAGCCCATTGCCAGTTCCACTACCCTGTATGCGCCATCGTAAATCCCCTGTTTCTTATTTTCCATAATTGCTTCACACATATCGGTAAGCAGATGGTCTGAGCTTTGGAATAATTCCAGCATCTGCAAGGTATGTGGAATATCACGGCATTCCAGGGTACCGTCCCCAATCTCTGCGGAATGGATGGCACCCCACTGTTCATGTCCACCCACTCTTTTGATAAAGAGCTTCGGCACCGGATAAAATGCCAGTTCGCTTGGCTTTGTCACCAGCACATCACAGCTTCGCATCAAAAGATTCGTGCAGTACACTGCTTCGAAAATATTCTTATGATAGAAGCTATGGACTCCGGTTACTTCCCCATCCAGTGCAGCTTCGGCAAACTGCTTCGTATTCTCCCAGACATCAAAATGCTCCGTTGCTGCATTTTTAAGTCCCGGAATTTCCTGTAATAATTCTTCCCAGACATTCCGGTAATCTCCTACATTGACATAAAGTGCTGCCCTGCCTTCCCGGATTGCCGGCAGCAGATATCTGATAATAGCTGCAAAAATTTCTCTCTGGGCTCCTGCTCCGCCGATGGTTAATAAGAAACGCATCGGTTTCTTCTCCTGCTTTCTTTTAATTCTCGCTTCGCAGTCTGCTTCAATATTGCTTACCAGCTCATGGTCAATATAATGTCCCGTGTATATAAGATCTTTTTCCGGCATAGGATTTAAGACATCTTTTCCCTGCATGCCATTTAAAATCCGATAGCCCTGATACGCATAATGAGTCTGAACTGTATGAAGGCTTCCTTCGGATAAATGCAATGCCATCGGCCAGTTATCCGGAATCGCATTGACTACATATTTCATACCGGCATGTATAGCTGCCTGTGCCGGCCACACATGGGTTGCTACCACCGGAATTTCCTTTGGTACATTCCGGTAAACCGGAGCCATAAGCTCTGCATTTTTCTGGTCAGAAGCATTATAGGAAAGTTTCCGGAACCCTTCATAATTCATTGGCTCCCACACCAGTTTATTAAAGAGCTTACTCTTACCGGAAAGTCTAGAACCCAGAGAATACAAATCATTCTGTGCGCCAATGACCTTCGTGCAGGTAGTCCTAGGATAGGAATTTAGGTCCATCCAGTATGGTGTGTAGCCCATGGATTTTGCTGCGGATGCAATTGCCATGGAAATCCGGTAATGTCCAAATCCCATACGGATATTTCCTACAATGATTCCATTCTCTTTGTCAAATTCCAGTTTCGAAGCCTCTTTCTGCTCCGGCAGCAGCACATCCACAACACCAAGGGAATCTCCGATATGTGCATTTTCTTTTAACACCACCGGATAATCCACCTTGCTGTCATCCCCGAATTTCTTTTGAAACTTCTTCTTACTCTTTACCGCTTTCCGGTACACCTTCTGCGGCATTTTGTTTCCGAAGATTTCTCTTGATTTCTCCTTCATAGATACCCTCCTTATCGTTATACTCCCTTATTCTATTTCAAATGTAATTTCTCTGGTTCCTGCCTGGCGGCTGCTTATCATAAGTTTTCCGCTTCCGGTCTTTCCTATGGTCTTTACATAAGTGCCGCCCATACCGCCCTGCAGGCTGATGATGTCCGGTCCGATGAGTTCTAATGCTCCCTCACATTTTAGCTGCACTGGCTCCTGAAAATATGGCAACAGATTTCCATTTTCATCCACTGCCTGTATTCTTACCGCAGCCACATCATAGGTATGTGATTCTTTTAATTTCTGACTGCTGACCGTAATCTGATACTGCACCTTCTGTACCGGCTCCCTTACTAAAGTTTTGACCACCTTACCATCCTTTATGGCTTCTAACTTATATACCACGGATTGTCCGCCCCAGTCCCCGACATACTTGTTATAAAGTGCAACCGCATCCTCCATCTTCATATGATAAAAAAGCATCAGTTTTGCTGCCAGATAATATGCTCTTTTCGGCAGATGATTCATGCCATAGCGTGCCGCCAGATTCAAAACTTCTTTTACCATTGCAGCCTGTTTCGGTGCGAAATCCTCTCCCTCTTCGATGGCATTTCCAATGTAATCATCAATTGGAACCGGACCATGTTTCAGATTCTTATATGGAGAATCCGTTTTCTTATATTCCTTGGTAAACCGGTCATTTTTGTACATTTTAACACTGTCTGCATTGGTAAAAATATAAGTCTCGCCCCGGTTGCAGGCTGGATGTTCTCCAATATCCATCGTTGAACTTAAGGCTAATACCGGTCTTTCTTCCTGCTGGCAGGCATACACATCTGCCGCCATTTTCGGATTACGAAACATGTCTAAGACTCCGTGATAGCAAATTCTGTCTCCACTACCGAAATCTTTATGTGTATTATAATCTGCCATACACCATCCGAAGCTTCCGGCAATGTCCTCTTCTCCTGCTACTGCATCCAGTACACTGGCGTGGCGGAGTGCATGCCACATACGATGTTCTTCCCAGTCGAAGGATTTGGTGGAATACATATGTCCGTTATATTCCGTGATAAGATACGGTTTTTCTATATCGGATGTCACATCCTTCTTATGCTCACAGCCTTTGTTCAGACCATTGTGTACAAAATCATTATAGGTATATACATCCTCCAAAAGACTGCTCTTTTTATGTGCCCGCACGCCACCAGTCTGTCTGGTATCATCTAACTTATGTGCTATTGCATTGGTGCGGCGGTAAAATTCATCGTCATCCTGCGATTCATTAATCCGCACTCCCCAGAGAATAATGGATGGATGGTTGCGGTACTGTATCACCATGTCTTTTACATTTTCCATAGCCTGCGCTTTCCATGCTTCATCGCCGATATGCTGCCAGCCCGGAATCTCGGTAAATACCATAAGCCCCAGCTCATCGCACCGGTTTATAAATTCCTGTGACTGCGGATAATGGGATGTCCGCACTGCATTCAACCCTAACTCTTTCTTTAATACTTCCGCATCCATCCTCTGTATGGAAGCCGGCATGGCATAACCCACATAAGGATAACTCTGATGACGGTTTAGTCCCCGAATTCGAAGCTTATGTCCATTTAAGTAAAAGCCATCTTTTTGGAATACTGCCTGACGAAAGCCCACCGTTGTTACAACCTCATCGATTATATTATTTCCGGTTACAAGCTGGGTCTTTACTTCATATAACGCCGGATTCTCTACCTCCCATAGGGATACGATTCCTGCCGGAAATGCAAGTGTTTTCTTTCCCTCCTGCGTAGGAATTTCAGAAAAAGTTTTCTCTCCAACCAGACGGTATTCCTCTTCACCTTTTTTCCGGATGTTCTGCCGTAACAACAGGTTTTCTTCGTTTCCTGCCAGCGTGATTTCCGATAGCAGTGTTCCCTTCTTCGTTTCCAGCTCCACCTGTGGTTTTAAAAATACATCTGCAAGATAGCTTTCCTCATTTATCTCAAGGTACACATCCCGGTAAACTCCACCGTAAGTCATATAATCAATGACAAATCCAAAGGGCGGAACATTCAGATTCTCATTGCTGTCTACCCGCACCGCAATGATATTATCTTCCCCATAATAAAGCAGTGCTGAAATATCAATGGTAAATGCCGTATATCCGCAATGGTGTGCACCTGCTTTCTTTCCATTTACAAAGACTTCACTGTCATGGGCAACTCCTTCAAAGGTCAGCCGTACTACTTTTCCTTCCCACTCTTTCTTCACCAAAAGGTGTCTGCGGTAGCCGCTTACCATCTGATACGCATGCTCATCAAAATAGTGAAAAGGCAGTTCCTTTACCGTATGGGGAATCCGCACGCTCTGCATCGCTGCTTCGTCATATTCTGCGTTGCTTTGTGCTGCTTCCCATTTCTCACTGAAATACCAGTCATTGTCCAAATAGTATTTTTCTCTCATACCTTTTCCTCGCTCTTTCTACCGGTGCCTTTCTATTCATGTATTTCTATTCGCACATGTCTATTGCCTCGTAGTAATTCCATCCACCAGAATATTCACTACTTCTTCTAATGCTTCTCCATAGGAAAGTTTGCTCTGAATCAGGATGTCTCTCTGGAAGAACTGCTCTAAGGAGGCTTCCAGCATCATCTTTAAAACAGTTATATTGATGCGGCGGATTACACCTTCCTCCATGCCCTGTTCCAATAACGCAATGGTGGTCTCCCAGCCGGTCTCTAACCGAAGTTCCACCTGATGATAGATTTCCGGAAATTTATCTTTTAATAAATACATCTGCCGGAAATCAATTTCCTTATAACTCTCCGGCATTACCCCTAAGATTTTCCGTATTTTTTCTAAAGTTCCAAGGCTTTCGTCTGCCATAACTTCCCGTTCACTTTCCTTGATGCAGTCAAACAGATAATCCACCATGGCAAGAAATAGCGCCTTTTTATCTGCAAATACCTGATAAATCGTTTTCTTGCTGATACCAAGAATGTGGGCGATATCATCCATGGTAAATTTCAATCCCTTCTGGTTAAATGCCTGCATCGTGCCCTGCAATATTTTCTCTCTCAATTCCATGTTCACTACCCCTGTTCTCTGCGGAAACTATTTTTTATTTTTCGGTTTCCTTAATTGTAACACCTTGGGATTTCCGTTACAAGAAACTGAATTACCAAAATTGGTTTCCTGAATTTGTGGATTTTGACGAGAAGGGGATTTCAATGATGCCAAATGTTCTTCGGAAGTTTTTTTCACAAAAAAAGCAGACATAAATTGCCACCTTAAATAGCAATAAATGTCTGCTTCAAATTGTTTTATTTAATTTAATCTCCTCTTACAGGAAGATATACTTACAAATGAATAATACTGCAAGAATATACATCAGCGGAGTAATTTTCTTAGCTTTACCACAGATTAAGTTGATGATAACGTAAGAGATAACACCGATTGCGATACCTTCTGCAATGCTGTACATAAGAGGCATAGCAATTAAGCAAAGGTATGCAGGAGCTGCTTCTGTAACATCGTTGAAGTCAATCTTAACGATTGCAGATACCATAAGGAATCCAACGAAGATTAATGCAGGAGCGGTAGCAAATCCTGGGATTGCTGTAAAGATTGGTGCAAATAAGATTGCAATCAGGAACATGAATCCGGTTACAACAGATGCAAAACCGGTTCTGGCACCTGCACCTACACCAGCAGAACTCTCTACGAAAGTTGTGGTTGTAGAAGTACCAAGAACAGCACCAGCGGATGTTGCGATAGCGTCAGCTAATAACGCATTTTTAACTCTTGGAAGTTTTCCTTCTTTGTCTAACATACCTGCTTTATCAGAAACACCGATTAATGTTCCGATAGTATCAAACATATCTACAAATAAGAAGGATAATAATACTACGATAAAGTTAACAATACCTACACCGGTAAAGTCAGCTTTGAAACACTGTCCAAAGGTTTCTCCGATTTTGGTGAAGTCTGTCATTGCAAATGTAGGATATAAAGAATAGAATCCAGCTTCTGCATCAATCTGATAGATACCTGCTGCCTGGCAGATCATACCAAGAATCCATGTAGCAAGGATTCCGATAAGGATGGAACCTTTTACATTCTTTACATATAAGATAATGGTAAGAAGTAAACCAATCAGTGCAAGCAAAGCACAGATTCCTTCTGTATGCCAGTTCTCTGTAAATTTAACATAAGATAATAAAGTAGAGCTGTTGTCAACAACAATGTGAGCACCCTGTAAACCGATGAAAGCGATAAACAAACCAATACCGGCACTTACACCTTTTTTCAGTGTAGCAGGAATGGCATTGAAAATTGCCTCACGTACGTTGGTCAGTGAAAGTACGATAAAGATGATACCTTCAATAAACACTGCCATTAATGCGACTCTCCAGTCATAACCCATATTTCCACATACTGTAAATGCGAAATATGCATTCAATCCCATACCAGGAGCTAATGCAAATGGATAATTAGCCATCAAAGCCATTGCAAGTGTTCCGATAAAGGATGCAAGACAGGTTGCAATCAAAACTGCAGTAGGATCCATACCAGCAGCAGATAACAGGTTCGGGTTAACTGCCAGGATGTAAGCCATTGTCATAAATGTGGTAAGACCTGCAATTACTTCTGTCTTGACGTTAGTGTTGTTCTCTTTGAATTTGAACATTTTCTCTAACATTTTTCTTCCTCCAAATTGTTTTTTATACCTAAAGCCAGCCTCTCTGGCAATAAGTCATGTTAAACTTCTCTTCTGTAAATTATTTTCCTTCATATGTAATTACAGAAGAAACATCATAACCCTTCAAACGCTCTCTTCCCTTTAATCCAGCCAGTTCCATTAAGAAAATGACCTTAACTACTTCTCCGCCAAGCTGCTCTACTAATTTGATAGCAGCTTCAATGGTTCCGCCGGTTGCGATTAAGTCATCTACTAAAACAACCTTCTGCCCCGGTTTGATGGAATCCTTGTGCATCTCAATGGTAGCCTGTCCATACTCTAAATCATAAGACTGTGAAATGGTCTCACATGGTAATTTTCCTTTTTTACGAACCGGTACAAACGGTTTATGCATTTCGTAAGCAATTGGTACTCCGAAAATGAATCCTCTGGATTCTGTACCGGCAACTACATCAAAGTCCACACCATCTAAAAGCTTGATCATGGAATCTATTGCAAGCTGAAGTCCGTCTGCATCCTGCAATACGGAAGTAATATCTCTGAAAATAATTCCCGGCTCTGGAAAATCCGGTATACTTCTTACATATTCTTCTATTTTTTTCATCTTAATACCCTTCTTTCTATTTACTGCCCTCTGTTTTAAAAAACACTTTTTTATTATAAATTTATACTGCCAGAAATACAAGCAATTTTTTATAAAATGTTTCGTTTTTGGTTATAAAATTTTATGAAAAGTTGCTATTTTATTGCAAATATATTAAGATGTTCTATACGAAAGAAAAGTTCGGAAAGGGGATTTTTTGTGAAAATTCTGATTTTATCCTGCAACACAGGAGAAGGACATAACGCCGCCGGTCATGCCGTGGAAGAAGCAGCTTTAGCAAGGGGACACGAAGTAAATTTCGTTGATGCCATGCAGCTTGGCAAAAGACATACTTCACGCCTTATCAGTGGACTTTATATTGGGATTGTAAAGCATCTGCCGTGGTTTTTCGGTTTCATTTATAAACTGGGAATGCTTATCAGTAACCGCCATTTCAAATCTCCGGTTTACTGGGCAAATACAAAGCTGGCGAAACCGCTTGCATCCCTCATCGAAGAAGGAAATTATGACATTGTGGTGATGCCGCACCTTTACCCGGCAGAGACCATTACTTATATGAAGAAACACAACATGCTGCCGGTAAAAGCAGTCGCTATCGGAACCGATTATACCTGCATCCCTTTCTGGGAGGAAACCAACTGTGACTACTATGTTATTCCCCATGAGGATTTAGTAGACGAATATATAAAACGTGGTGTTCCAAAGGAAAAATTACTGCCTTACGGTATTCCGGTACGCCACGCCTTTGCCAAGCATACACCAAAGGACATTGCCCGCCGCAAATGCCACCTAGATGCTGATGCTCCTACCTTTCTCATTATGAGTGGAAGTATGGGATTTGGAAAACTGGCAGTCTTTGCCATGGCACTTTATAAGCAGTGTAAAAATGACGAACACATTGTAATTATCTGCGGAAACAATAAGAAATTACAGTCAGTTCTCACCAAAGAATTCAGACATTGCCCGCGAGTTCATGTCTTAGGCTACACCAGACATGTCTCCCTTTATATGGATGCCTGTGATGTCATCTTTACCAAACCGGGCGGACTTACCTCTACCGAAACTTTGGTAAAGGGAATCCCAACTATCCATACCGCACCGATTCCAGGCTGTGAAACCGCAAACAGTGCATTTTTCGTAGACCGTGGCATTTCCTATGCCTCTAAATACATGATAGAACAGATTCGCCTTGGAAAGCTGCTGATGCGAAGCCATGATTTACAGGAGGAAATGCATACTGCACAGCTCCGGGAGCAGAAATCCGATGCAGCAGAACGCATTGTAGACCTGTTAGAATCACTGTCTGAAAAATAACGACAATTGCTTTTATTCAAACAAGTGATTGCGGAAGCAGGAGAAAAGATTTTAATAGGAAATTTTGTGGCATTCCATGTACATCTGATTTTCCTGGATGTGAAATGCCAACCATTCTTAGTGGTTCATTTTTCTTGATTATAAACTGTCTTTTCGCTTGCTTTGACAGAATCTCGGCACTGTCCGTCAAAAGCGGATGCCACATAAAGCCTGCAAGGGGCACTAGGAATTTCGACATCATGCTATTTTCATCTGGCAACCGGCACAAATTCACATCCATGTTCAACTGTGCCTCGCTGGTATATCCCTGTACCAGCGTTGCCTGTTGCCAGACGAAATTCCAAGTGCCCCTAACAGTCCTTACCAGGCATCCGTACTTTGACGAACAGTACCAGGATTCTGTTAAACATGGAAAAGACTGTTTTTATCAGAAAAAGAAAAATGAACTACTTAGAACGGTGGTATTTCATCATCGGAAAATCAATGCATATGGAATACCGCAAAATTCCTTTATACAAACGCTATCCCTTTCCGCAATCACCTGTTTATCAAAAAGAAAAGGAGCCTTTATATGAACCAGTCAATTATCACCTGCATCTTTTTTTCCATCGCCGGCTATCTCAGCGGCAGCATACTCTATGCCTACTGGATTCCGAAGATATTATTCCAGAAAGATATCTGTGCATTAAGTCCGGATGGAAATCCCGGCACTGCCAATGCCTTTGTGTACGGCGGATTCCGGGCTGGTATTCTTGCGCTCCTTTTGGAACTTTTCAAGGGCCTTTTCCCGGTTATACTTGCCCTACGGACATTGGATATTGACACTCCATACATGATTCCGATTCTGATAGCACCGGTTCTCGGACATGCGTTCCCATTGCAGTTTCATCCGAAAAACAGTAACAAAAAAGGCGGCAAAGCCATTGCCGTCTCCTTTGGTGTACTGCTTGGAATCTTTCCGGTTGTTCTTCCGGTTCTTTTCCTTGCTGCTGCTTATATTCTTTTTTCTGTGGTCTTAATTATCCGACCACATCTTTTCCGGTCCATTATTACCTTTGGCGTATTCTGCCTTCTGGTCTTTCTCTTTGTGCCGGTTCTCTCCATTGACTTTGCCTGCCTTGGAATTGCACTACTTGTTATCTATAAGCATCTTTGCGCTTACCAGAATGAGAAACTTTCCATCCGGTTTTTCTTTCAAAAATAGCTTTTTTAAGAGATACCTACCAGGAAATAACTTCGGTTCCCTCTTCGGTTACCAGAACCTGAATCTCCCACTGGGCACTTGGAAGTCCGTCTTCTGTATACACGGTCCAGTTATTTTCATCATCTATGTAGATAGCTTCTTTTCCCATATTTACCATTGGCTCAATCGTAAACATCATGCCCGGAACTAAGAGCATCTCGGTTCCTCTCTTGCTGTGATAGCCAACCCATGGCTCTTCGTGGAATTCTTTTCCAACACCATGTCCACCGATTTCTCTTACGATAGTATAGCCATTTTCATAAGCATGGTCATGCACTGCCTGCCCCATATCTCCTAAAAAGCCCCATGGTTTTACCGCTTTTAAGCCTTCTTCCACACATTCTTTCGTTACCTGGACAAGACGCTTCTTTTCTTCACTGACATCTCCAATCAGAAACATTCTGGAGGAATCAGAAAAATATCCATCTAATATTGTGGAAACATCCACATTAATGATATCGCCATCCTTTAAAATAATATCCTCCGATGGAATACCATGGCATACTTCTTCATTAATTGACGTACAGACGCTCTTCGGAAATCCTTGATAATTAAGCGGTGCCGGGATTCCACCCATGGCTGTTGTTTTCTCATATACCATACGGTCAATTTCTTCTGTACTCATGCCGGCTTTGATATGCTCAGCCACATAATCCAGTACTGCCACATTAATTTTGGCACTTTCCCTGATACCTTCGATATCCTTCGGTGTCTTAATCAAATCATGGGTTGGCACAATACAGCCTGCCTCACGATACTTTTCAATCTTTTCATCAAATGACTGATGGCATGTCTTATACTTTCTTCCACTGCCACACCAGCAGGGATCATTTCTACCTATTTTTACAGACATTTCTATTTCCTTCCATTCTAATGATTCAATATGATATTCCCAAAATCCACTCTGTCCCAGAGCTTCTCATTCAGTTTATACTTATGTTCTTTTAAAATCTGCTCATATGGCTCTGCCCCGGCACTGTAACCGTCAAAATCACTGTTATTCTCTGCTGCTATCTGATTCTGATATTTCTGTGCCAATGCAGCTTTCTCTAACTGACGATCTATCTCTGCTTTATCAACGCCCAGTCTTTCCTGCTGTTCCTCTGTCATATCCGTCCAGAAATCCTCCTGACGGCTACGAAGCTGTTCTTCTTCTTTTTCATCCAGTGTCAGTTTCTCTGCCATTGCCTGCCGGTAAAAGATTTCATCATGTACTGCCATTTCGATGACATGGGTCTTTGCTACTTCTTTTACAAACCTTCCACTGGTATGAAGATTCCAATACTTATTCGTATCATAATAATCATAGGCTGCTGCCTCATCTTCTACCTTCAGTTCCTCATAAGCGATATACATTGCCAGATCCCCAAGCTGCAGTTTTTCTCCATCTACTGTCAGGATATCTTCGGAAAGATACTCCCTGTATACAATCTTCCCCCTTCGTTCGGAAGCAAAGAGACTGATTAATAACAGTACCAGTAGAATCAGTATTGTAATGAACCATATGCGCTTCTTCTGTGATTTATTTTCACTCATACACTATCCTATTTGCAAAGCTCTGCTACAACCTGTCCGATTAATTTTCCATCTGCCTTGCCTTTTAACTCCGGCATAACTGTTTTCATAATCTGACCTTTATTTTTGGTTGCAATGACATCTGCAAATTTTTCTGTCAGAATCTTACGTACTTCTTCCTCAGAAAGCATTGCCGGTGCATATTCGCTCATAATGTCATAACGCTGCTGATATTCCGCAAGTAAATCTGTTCTTTCTGCCGGACAGGAATCAATCTGTTCTTTTACGGTCTTCATTTCTTTTAAAATCACACGGTTTACTAATTCTTCTTTTATGTCATCACGACAGCCTTCATCAATTGCTGTTTTCTTCACTGCAGAAACCAGAGAAGAAATTGCATCTTTTCTTGGTTTATCTTTTGCCTTCATTGCTGCTATCATTTCTTTTTGTAACTGTTCTATCTGCATTTCTTATTCCTCCTAAAATATTTTCTACTTTTTCATTATACGCAACTTGAAAGATTTTACAAGTTCTTAAAACCCCGCAGTAGTTTACTTACTGCGGGGAATTTTTATCATTTTTCTTCTTTATTGATAACTTTTTACAATACACGCCGGACAGATATAATGCTTCGATAAGTTGCTGAGCCTGTCTTAATGCCGGTAGACGGTGAACTTGCATGGACAATCTGTCCTCCGCCCATATAAATTGCCACATGACCGGCATAGCAGACAATGTCACCTGGCTGGGCATTCTCATAGCTTACTTCACTTCCTGCCCGCTGTAATGCTACCGAACTATGAGGCAGGCTGATTCCAAAGTTTGCATAGACACTTTTAATGAATCCGGAACAATCTGCTCCATTGGTGAGACTCTCGCCGCCCCATACATACGGGTTTCCAATAAACTGGCAGGCATAGGATACGACATCACTTCCACTTACTGATGTACTAAAAGGAGGATTCAATCCACCTCCCCCTGTACTACCACCAGTAGTGCTGTCACCTCCGGTATTGCTGCCATTATTATTGTTAGCAGTTGTTGTATTATTGCCTTTATTATTATTCTGAGCAGCGGCAGCTGCTGCAGCTGCCTGCTCCTGTCTTATGATTTCATTCTGCTCATCAACAGTAGCTTTATACTGGGCTGCAAGACCCTGGGCTGATGCAAGCTGGGTATCAAAATCAGACATCTGAGACTGTTTCTCTGCAATCATGCTTTCATAAGAAGCCTGCTGTTCCTGATAAGACTGCTGCACTTCCTCTAACTCTGCCTTCTCTGTCTCCACCTGACTCTTAAGGTCAGCTACCTGCTGCACTGTCTCCTGATACTGCGTCAGAAGATTTCTGTCATAATCATAAATCTGCTGGGCATATTCCAGACGATTCAGTAAATCGGAGAAATCTGTTGCGCCCACCAGTGCCTCAATATAACTGTCATCCCCATTCTCATACATATATACGATACGCTTTTTCATAGCATCGTACTGGTTCTGTTCATCTTCCTGCGCCTGTGCAAGCTGTGCTGTCACATTATCCAGTTCAGTCTGCTTATCCGAAAGTTCCCCTTCCAGAATATCTAAGTTCATAATAATATTTACCAGATCTGCATCCAGTGCATCAATCTGGGACTGCAGTTCCTGCTGCTGGCTCTGTATATTCTCTATATCCGCATTGGCATTATCCAATGCGGTCTGTGCTTCACTCTTCTTGTTTTTAGCCTTTGAAAGAGCGCTTGCTGACGCACTTTGAAAACATGAAATTCCAAGAATTGCTACCAGTCCTGCTGCAACCAACCGCATTTTCCACATATGTTTTTTTCTGTGCATATTTCTGCTCCTTCCACTTTTGTATATTTCCTATCATCTTAGTATAACATCATGATACCATCTTTACAATTAACAATTTATCGCCTTTTTGAATTTCTTCACTCTTTAAGTCGTTGGTTTCCATTAACTGGGAAATAGTCGTATGATTTGCCTTGGCAATTTTCCAGAGACTGTCCCCCTCTCTTACAATATATCCGGTAATTCCTGGCTGTCTCTGTAATTCTTCCATATCCCGTTCTGTAATTCTGATTTCATCCATTTTCTGGATGTTCTCCTGTGAAAATGCAATCAGATTCAGATTCAGTACTGCCTTTACCTCAATCTGGGTATTGTCTAAAAGAATCGCTGACAACTGCTCGATTCCCGCTTCCAGTTCATAGTTCATATCGTCTGTCATTTCTGGGACTTCAATCAGCTGTTCAAAAGGAAATGTCTCCCGGCAGGTTCCAATCGGCATGGCATCGTCCGTGGTTACATAAAGGATTTCCACATTCAGGCTTCCTTCCACTTTAAGACCGTCTGCCTGTGGCTCCACATGGTCAATAAATGCCATTCCTTCGCAGGAACAAATCTGCAGGATATTCTCCTGATTCTTCTTTAAATTCATGTGGTCTGTCAACCGGCATTTTGCATAATTCTTTGCCAGCAGCCTGCTCATGGTAACTTCTTCATAAGCTGGTGTCATCTCTTCCCGCAGCGAATATACGTCCTCTACCACATCTGTCTCTGTTTCCTTCCAGATACAGATATCTAATTCTAACGTCATATCCAGACTGATTTTCCGGTCTTCTCCATCATAATCCGGTCTGACCTCTACTTCCACACTGGCAGGTGTTACCTGAATCCGATAGATTTTTTCCTCACTGCATCCCTCGCAGGCAAGTTCTCCGTTCAGTGGTATCGTCTCTTCTATCCATTCTAACCGGCGTTCTTCTTTCTGGGCATAATATAGCAAAAACAGTCTTATTTCTCCGGTAAGCTGGATTTTTTCTTCTCGTAACCTCGTTTCCACACCCCGAAGCTGCACACTTTTCCATAAAATCTGTTCTACATCTGGCTTGCTCTGGGGCAACTCTATTTCCTGTTTCAACCGGTAATTATCTTTCTTACAGGTTTCCAATTCCAGAATATTATGCCTGTTCTGAAGGATTTCCAACGGATGTTCCATGGCTACTCCCGTAATCAGTTCCGTCTCCTTGCGCATCCGCATTTCTGCCTTCAGCATCACCAGTGCACGAACACTTAATTTTCTGGAATTAATAATCCCGATATTAATGTCTTCCAGTTCTGCTGTGACGTCCACCGGATCTAATTCATTCACTCCATCCATACTGATGGTTTCTTCAAATGGAATCTGTCCCCGCAGGCAGTCTAATTTATGCTCCTCCATATCGCTGCGGTAGAGCACATGAAAGATAAGATTCCCCTTCACATAAATACGTCCTTCTTTTACCTGTATCTCATCAAAGCGGATTTCACCTTTTTCTTTCAGTACTTTTACAATATCCGGCCGATAATCCGGCAGATTGTAATCATCATCCAGAGTAATCTGACTCATGGCACTGGCTTTTTCATAATTCATATGTATGTTCTGTTTCTTTATTTCCACTAAAAAAATCCCCTTCCTGAATGTTATTTCATTTTATTCAGGAAAAAGGGACTTTATTCTTCTAACATAATTTCATTCGGATATCTCTTGTGATGATATCTGTATAACTGAAAGATAATAACTGTGGCGGATTGCCTTCTCTTTCATCATCTACAAGAATCGTGAATACACTCGGATAAGCATTCTGTATTACACCACGCTGTACATCTACTTTATTACGACCTCTGTCCAGTTGAATCATTACACTGCTACCGCACTGCTGATGCACGGATGCCCGGACTCTGTTAATATCTGCTCTCTGCATATACCAGTTCCTCCTTTTTTATCCACACTCTTCAGTATATCACCGTGTTAAAATGCTGTCAAAGGGAAAAAAGTACCATTTTTTCACTCAAACAACACGTTCTTGTCACATTTTGTCACCTCAACCACAATATATGGGAAACTTGGTGCCTTTGCCACCGTCTCATTCTCCCCCGGGCCAATCAACGTTGTAACAAAACAGAGGGCATTCTGAGTCAGATAAACATCTTTTACGGAAATGCTGTAGCCTCCCGTTTCCTTCTCTCCATAACCCCTTGCAATATAGAGTTTTCCGTTATCTTCATAAGTCAGCTTGAAATCCATTTCCTTTCGTTCTTCAATTTCCTGCTTCAATTCTTCCGGCACTGCTTCCTCTTCTAACACGGTAAATTCCACGTCTTCTATTTTACTGCCATTGGTATCTTCGATACCGCAGCCTGCTGCTGCCAGTCCAATCCATGCTACCGCAAGCAGACCGATGACACTCCGGACAGCTTTCCTTGCTTCTATTGTTTTCCGTTTCACTTTCTTCTCCCTGTTTTTATTCTTTTCATTCTATTCCAAAATCCGGATTATCATGTTGTAATTCTTAAGCTTTACCGCTATAATAGGGAAAGAAATCAGTATTTTGTTTTTGAAATTTATATCCAGAAAGGAATTCTATCTCTATGATACGAGCAATTCTTGCACTTTTATTTGCTGTTCTTTACCTGATTCTTGGTATTCCAGTTCTCTTTGTAGAATGGATTATCCGTAAATGCAACCGCCATGCCGCCGATATCAGCAGTCTTCGCATGGTGCAGTGGGCATTCCGTGTGATTATGTTTATCTGTGGCGTTAAGCTGACTGTAATCGGGGAAGAAAATGTTCCAAAAGATGTTCCGGTTCTTTATATCGGAAATCATAGAAGTTATTTTGACATTATTATCACTTATTCCAGATGTCCGAGACTCACCGGTTACATTGCCAAAGACACCATGGGAAAAGTTCCTCTTTTAAACATCTGGATGAAGCGGCTCTACTGCCTCTTCTTAGACCGTACCGATATGAAGAAGGGCTTAAAAACCATCCTGACCGGTATCGACCAGATTAAAACCGGCATTTCCATGTGTATCTTCCCGGAAGGTACCAGAAACAAGACTGAGGACGAAATGCTTCCTTTCAAAGCCGGAAGCCTAAAGCTCTCTGAGAAAACCGGATGTCCGATTGTTCCTATGGCAATCACCAATTCTGCTGATATTCTGGAAAATCATTTTCCAAAGGTAAAACCTACCCATGTTATCCTGCAGTATGGTACTCCGATTTATTTAGATCAGCTTTCTGCTGATGACCGCAAACATCTTGCTGCCTATACACAGAATACGGTGCATGAGCTGCTAGCAGATAACCAGAAATATCTTTAAATAGCAAATATTGACGAAAAAAGAAACTGTAGCTTTGATGACTATACTTCAAAGTTACAGTTTCTTTTTTCATTTTTCAAAAACATTTTCTTATGCTTCGGTTAATGCTGCCACCACTTTCGGGAATTCCATAAAATGGGATGCCTTGACTAAAACAGTATCTCCTTCTTTTACGGTAGCAAGAAGTTCTTCTGTCATCTCCTCACGGGTTGCATAGTGTTTTACGGTCAGAGCCGGATTCTGTTTCTTCGCTCCTTCTGCCAATTTCCCGGATAATGTTCCAACACAGAATAGCAAATCAATTGGCAGTGTTCCGGCATAGGTTCCCACTTCATAATGAAGCTGTTTTTCATCCTCGCCTAATTCACCCATATCTCCAAGAACCGCTATCTTTCGTCCCCCTGCCTTAGACAGGACATCCAAAGATGCCTTCATGGAAACCGGATTCGCATTGTAGCAGTCATCAATAACCGTCATGCCCTTTGTGTGAATCAGATTAGTTCTTCCGCTGATGGTGGAAGCGGCTGCAATTCCACATTTAATTTCATCCATGGAAAGACCTAACTGTTCTGCCACGCAGGTTGCTGCCAGTGCATTATATACATTATGTTCTCCCGGAATTGGAATAAATACTTCCATGTCTCCCTGTGGAGTGTGGAATTCTGCTGTCATTCCTTCTAAGCCATGCTCTGTAACTGCATCTGCACAGACAGAAGTCTCGCAGAGATTCCTTCCCTTGATTCCATAAAATACAGGCTTTCTTCCTGCCACCTGCTCTACAGTTGAAAGTTTGTCATCATCTCCATTTAATATCACAACACCATCCGGTTTCAAATGGGCAAAGCTTTCTGTCTTTGCTTTTAAGATTCCATCTCTGGTTTTCAAATTCTCCAGATGACATAAACCGATATTGGTAATAACCATAATATCCGGCTGCGCCATATCTGCCAGTTCATGCATCTCGCCAAATTCAGAAATTCCCATTTCCAGAACTGCAACCTGATGCTCTTTTTCAATCTGAAAAATAGTCAGTGGCAGACCAATTCCATTATTAAAATTCCCCTGTGTCTTATGTACCCGGAATTTTGTGTCCAGTACAGATGCAATCATTTCTTTGGTACTGGTCTTTCCAACACTTCCGGTAATTCCCACTACTTTAATGTCAAGAGTACTCCGATAGAAACGTGCCAGACGCTTCATGGCAGTTACGGTATCTTCCACCAGAATATAAGCTCCATCTACATCAAGACTCTGCTGGGACAGTGCATATGCTCCTTTTTTTAATACATCCGGAATAAATTTGTGACCATCGACCTTTTCTCCCGGAATGGCAACAAATAAATCTCCTGCCTTTACTCTCCGGCTGTCAATCTCTACTCCGGTTACGGTATATTCTTTTGCTTCATTTCCACCTATTAATGTTCCACCGCAGGATTCTGCAATCTGTGCTAATGTCAGTTCCTTCATATCTGCCTTCTCTGCCCTTTCTTATGCTCCGTATTTCTCCATGGAAATATCAACCAGCCGCTGGCATAACTCTTCGAAGTTTACTCCTTCTACCTTGGCTTCCTGCGGCAGTAAGCTGGTTGCTGTCATACCAGGCAATGTATTTGCCTCTAAGCAGTATACTTCATCTTTTGCATTGACTAAGAAGTCGATTCTGGAATAGGTGTCCAGGCCTAACGCTTCCGCAACTTTTACTGCATGCTTCTGCATCTCTTTTGCCACACTGTCTTTAATATCTGCCGGACAGGTTTCCACTGTGCTTCCAGCCTTATACTTATTTTTATAATCGTAAAATCCTTCTTTTGGTGCAATCTCGATAACCGGCAATGCTCTTCCTTTGATGACACCTACTGAAAATTCTCTTCCCTCTACATACTCTTCAATTAAGATTTCATCTTCCCAGAAAAATGCATCATCCAATGCTTTTGTAAAATTGCTTTCTTCTTTTACAATGGAAACCCCAATACTGGAACCACCGCAACATGGCTTTACCACGCAAGGCAACGTAATTCCGATTTCAGCCAGGCTGTCTTTTCTGTCCTTTTTCTTCATATAAATGCCCTTCGGACAAGGGATTCCATTGGCTTCAAAAAACTGCTTTGCCATATTTTTATTCATGGCAATCGCACTGCTTAAATAGCCGCTTCCGGTATAACGGATTCCAAACAAATCAAAGGCTGCCTGAATCTTACCATTCTCTCCGTTTTCTCCATGTAATGCCATAAATACAATATCTGCCATACGGCACATTGCGATTACATTCGGTCCAAAGAAGCAGGCAGACTGGTCTTTTCTACTCTTTCTTACCTTATCAAGATCCGGAGCCGTCTCCGGTATATCCGTTACTTTTACACTTGCTTCTTCTGAATGTTCAAAAATTCCAGTAATATCCTGTTCTTCTTCTCCATATCCCATAAACACATCCAGAAGAATAACCTGATGTCCATTCTTCCGCAATGCCTTTGTTACCATATCTCCTGTTTTAAAAGACACATCACGCTCTGTGCTCAAGCCGCCTGCCAAAACTACGATATTCATTCTCTAATGCCCTTCTTTCTTTCAGATTCAAATATGTATATTACATCTCTTTTTTCAATATGTATATTATACCTTTTTTTCTTAGAATGACAAGAGAATCTCATAAAGCAATCAAGATTGGTTCTCCGGGCTTTGCATTATGATTTTCAAACACCTGAAAAAGATGCTCTGCACACTGCTGTACATCCATGGCTTCTTCCGGCTGCTCCATCCATTTTAAAATTCCGGACTTGCAGAGCAAAAGATATGGCAATACCATATATTTATTGCTCCTTGTGCAATAATCGATACCCTTATTGCATAATTCCAGCGCCTCTCTGTAAATTTCCATCTCATACAAAAGATTAGCTTCATTGTAAAGTATCATCGGATATACCTTTTCTTTTTCTTCATCATCTACTTTTCTTACTTCCAGATAATCAGATAACTGCATCCAGATGCGGAGTGCCTGCTTTCTTTCACCAAGCCGCTGTTTCTGTACCGCCATACTGTTGATAATGTTGATTTCTTCAAAGGTAAACATCCGCTTCTGCACCAGATTTGCCAGCCCCGCCGGATGTGTCAGATGTAACGCTTCTTCCAGCTTTGCATATACAAGTTCCGGACGGACTCCTTCCTTACTGTCCATCACCGCCTTTATGTATGAAAAGAACTGTCTGGTCAGTTTATCCTCTTGTTTATGTTCCGGTTGTCTCTGCCAGAGTTCCCTGCTGCCTTCCATATCATTATTTGCTACTGCATGCACCAGCTGTCGCATATAGGCATATAATTCCATTTCTTCCGCCGTTGCATGAATATTGCATATACTCATTGTCTTTCCAAGACGCTGCATAATAGCTTCATAATTTTTCCGCTTTGGTACCACAAATCCGTTTTCAATTTTTGATAAAGTTCCAGTTGAACAGATGCCAAAAGCAAGTTCTTCCTGTGTAATGCCAAGCTGTTTGCGGGATTCACATATATAATCCCCAAGATTGTAACAAGCCAATTCCTAACCTCCCTTTTCTCATAACCCATCGTATTGACTGTTCCAAAGAAATGTCTTATCGATATATTATAACTACTGTAGCATAAAAATAGCGGTACCGCTATTGGCGTTTTGTCAAGTCTGTTGTCAAAACGTTAACTGCGATACCGCTGTCTGTTACCAGTTATCCATAAGGAACTGCCGGTGATAGTCTTTTTCGTTATATATCTAGAATTCCGGTTCAATCAGACCGTAGGTGTTACCTTTTCTCTTATATACAACGTTTACATTGTCATCCTCTGCATTTACGAATACAAAGAAATCATGTCCTAATAATTCCATCTGAACACATGCATCTTCCGGATACATTGGTTTCATATCGAATTTCTTGGTACGGATGATTTTAATTTCATCATCTGCTTCCACTTCTTTTTCAATATATTCCTTACGGAAATTGCTGTTGCTCTGCTGTTTTGTAATAATCTTATTCTTATACTTTTTAAGCTGTCTCTCAATAATCTCTTCTACAAGATCAATTGATACATACATATCATTGCTTACCTGCTCTGAACGGATAATGTGTCCAGGTACAGGAATTGTAACCTCGATTTTCTGTCTCTCCTTTTCTACACTCAAAGTTACAAATACGTCTGTGTCCGGAGTAAAGTACTTCTCCAGTTTTCCAATTTTGTCCTCAACTGCTGCCTTAAGACCGTCTGTCAATTCGATGTTTCTTCCTGAAATAGTAATACGCATGATGTCCAACCCCTTTGCCATTTATTTGATACAGACTGATATCATGGTTTTATTATACTATTTTGTACGAATATTTACAAGTTTTTTGTGCAATATTTACTGTATTTTTAGAGAATTTTTCGAATATCTTTCTGAAATCAGGAAATGTGCAGGATTTTTTAAAAGGGATTGCCTGTATTCTAAAATAAGTCTAAAATATAACTGTATTTTTTAACGCTTTCATCTGTGCTATCATTTTCTAAGGCAGATAAAAACCAGAAAGGATTTGTTTCTTATGAATACTGTTTTAATTACCGGAGCTTCCCGGGGCATCGGTGCTGCTATTGCAGAAGTATTTGCCCGCCACGGTTATCAGCTCATTTTAAATTGCTATCATTCCGAAACTGCTCTTAAGGCTTTGTCTGATGAACTTTCGGACAAATATCATGTCACGGTTCTTCCAGTTATCGGAGATGTCAGTGATCCGGATTTTGTTGCCAATATGTTTGCCATAATTCACCAGCAGTCCCTTTCGGTTGATGTTCTGATTAATAATGCCGGGATCTCCCACATCGGCCTGCTGCAGGATATGACTTATGAACAATGGCAGCACGTTATAAACACCAATCTTTCTTCTGTTTTTTCCTGCTGCAAATATGCTCTGCCAGATATGCTGCACAAAAAATCAGGTCGGATTCTTAACATTTCTTCTGTCTGGGGAAATGTAGGTGCCTCCTGTGAGGTTGCTTATTCCGCCAGCAAGGGAGCTGTTAATTCCTTTACAAAGGCACTTGCCAAAGAGGTTGCACCCAGTGGAATCTCTGTCAATGCCATTGCCTGCGGCACCATTGATACTTCCATGAACGCCTGTTTTTCTGCCGAAGAGCGTGCTGACTTAGAATCCGAAATTCCCTGCGGCAGATATGGTACACCTATGGAAACAGCTGAACTTGCTTATGCTATCGTATCACAAAGTCCATATCTCACCGGTCAGATTATTACCTTAGATGGTGGCTGGTGTTAATTTATATATGTGAATAGTTTGTGCTCCGTTGATACAATTTATCTTTCGTTTATTTTTGCCACTGGTTTTTTAACATGTTTTAAAATAGAGGTATTATTTACGAAAGATGAGGTTTGTATATGAATATCGGTTCTAAGTTACGATACCTGATTGAAGAAGCTAACATTACCCAGCGGCAGCTTGCAGATGCACTACATATCTCTCCCTCTGCTCTGAATGGATATATCAATCAGGGGAAAGAACCTGACTATGCAACTTTAGTAAGAATAGCCGACTATTTTCATACTTCCACCGACTATCTGCTCGGTCACAGTAACATCCGCAATGCCAGTCTGACGCATCTCAACAGCTGTGAAGGTGAACTGCTAAGTATCTATCATACTCTTTCCAGCTATAACCAGCGGCTTTTCTTAGAAGAATTGAAGGCTGTTGACCGGATGGTTTCCCGGGCAACAGCCTCGCCATTAAAATAGTTAATCTTCATCAAAGTAGCCGATGTATTTTACATCATACTTTCCTTTCGGGAACATTTCATGGTACAAATCTACAAAATAGTCATCCGTCATGCTTGCGATATAATCCACCACAAGCTGGTTCGGTTCTGTCTCCATGTATTGTTCCTTCGAAAAGGTTCTGCTGAACCGGTTGTTTTCTGCCACATATGCAATGTGGTGGCGGTAGAGCCAGGAATTTTCATTCTTATCCCTTGCATCTTTCAATAACTGATAGTACATCTCTTCAAACATCGGATTCAGATTTTCCCGGATGACTTTTTCGATTTTCTCATTGTGATAGATATACTCATAATTTTCAGTCTTTGCAAGCTTCAACTGTTGAAAATATGCTTCATCCATGGAAAGATATGGTTTTCCATAGCTGTTTTCAATGATGTTAACTACCATATTATTGATGATTTCCGCATTGCTGCTGCCTATAGTATCTCCGTTAAAACCTCTGTCATCCGGCAGAAGATGCAGGCGTACAGCATCCTGTCTGTCCTTGCCAAGATATGCTATAATATCACAAATCCGCATTACACAGGCTTCCAGGGTTCCCGGCACAAGATGTTTAATTCCATCTTCCTTCTGATAACACATTTCTACTTCTGTATCCAGATCTGCAAAGGTTTTTGCCTTTTTCGGCTGATACTCCTGCTGTTCCATTTCACCATTATGACATAGGACGCCATCCAGAGTCTGCAGACTGATATTTCTCTGTCCCAGTACATCCAGCACACGCACACTGTGCACATTATGGTTAAAATATCGTCCGGTCTCTCCCCGCAAAAGTGCACTTAAAATTCTCTCACCGGCATGTCCGAATGGTGCATGTCCGATGTCATGTCCCAGGGAAATTGCTTCTATTAAATCCTGATTGAGATTTAATACATTTCCAATATTCCTTGCAATCCTTGAAACGAGCTGCACATGCTGCGCCCGTCTTGAAATATCATCATTTCTGTAAAGGGAAAATACCTGCGTCTTGTCTCCATAACGGTTATAATAAGGCAGATGCATGATTTTCTCAATGTCCCGGACAAAGGGAGGTCTCCAGAGATTCGCCCTGTCATGATTCATCTCCCGGCGCAAAACCTGTTCTTCGGAAAAAGCATATGGATTTGCCCTATGCTCTTTTCTGTCTTCTATGATTCTCTGCTGTAATTTTTCTGAAAGATTATGATATGCTCCCATTTTTTGCTCCCTGTTCATATAATAAATATCTTTACTGCTGAAGCTGATGCGTCAGTTCAATTAAATTTTCAGTCTCTGCCATCAGATGTTCTACGCTCTTCTGGTTCTTCTCGCAGGTTGTCAGTGTATTATTTGTATGTGCCGCTACTTCTTCTGAAATAGCGGAAATTGTCTGGATACTATCCATGATACCTGCATTGGCACTTTCTAATTCTTTCACAATACCGGACAATGCATCCGACTGGCTCTGTACACGGTCCGAATTATCCTCTATCGTACGGAAGCTTCCGGCAGTTTCATTGACTGTTACATTCTGATGTTCAACCTGTGAAATCATGCTTTCGATGATGGTCACTACTTTTTCCAGTTCTTCCGATACATTTCTTATCAGTTCTTCAATACTGACCGTTGCTTCCTGTGTCTGAGTTGCCAGACCGGAAATCTCAGATGCTACTACAGCAAAACCTCTTCCTGCTTCACCGGCACGGGCTGCTTCAATTGACGCATTTAATGAAAGCAGGCTGGTTTCTGAAGTAATATTATTGATAATCTCAATGATGGAATACATTTTATCCATATACTCTTTTAAAGAAGTAAGTTCTGCTGCCACCTGACTGTTCGTCTGCTCAGTCACACTCACCTGTGATACCAGCTGTTCAATATTTTTCTTACCAGCGTTCAACGCCTCTGCTGTAACTGCCATGCTCTCAGCAATGCTGCCAGATGCCCTGGTTACCTGCATTACTTTTTCCTGGATTGCTTCTGTCTGACTTAACTGATTCTGCACCGCTTCCGCTGTATCTGTTGTTCCGCCGGTCAACTCTTCCATGGCATTTCTGGTATCACTGACACCACTGCCAAGTAATTCTACTTCATCAGACATTCCATTAATTTTCTTTGTCATGGCATCAGATACTTCTAAAATTTTCTGAAGCATGGTATCAGACTGTCCCTTCGCCTGATTCATTTCACCCAGCCGTGATAAAAACGATTTCTGTAAAACAGCAGAACTGCAATAAGAAAATGCCGTTGTCAAAATCAGTATAATAATCTCTGTTCCATAGAAAGTAGGTCCCTCACCTTGACCTTTCATCGTATGCACTGCAATAGAAATAAAATTTACGATAGTTGCACCAATTCCAAGCTCCAATGCATATTTCGAATCTGAAAATACAGAAATCAAAATAAACATCGGTATTACATATACAAAAACCAACTGATCGCCGGCACCTATCAGTGCCACCGTATAATATACTGCAAATCCAATCCCCAAAAGATGCTTGATTGCTTTTGTCTCCTGATCTTTCCTATAGCAAATCCATTCTGCCACCACCGGTCCAAGTGCCAGCACAATAAGCACCGCCACATAAACTACATTCTTGGAAGTTTTGAAAATTTCCAAAAAATTAACCAGCGCCAATAAGATTCCCATAATTGTATGCCCTGTCATTGCAGTCTTATTTACTCTTCCTTGTTCTGTCAATTCTTTCATCCTCCTATATATAACATATATAAACTGTAATTTTTGAACTTTACCAGCAATTTTATTATACCTTTCTCTACATAAATTGAAAAGACTTTTATTTATACACCTTACCATATGCCTTTCCATTGGACTCTTTTATTATTACGTTCATAAAAAACTTGCTCTTCATCTTTAAACTGGCATGGTCATTTTTATCAAAATTGGATGTTTTTATAATGCCATTTCTGTTTTATGATAAACCGCAAACAAAGAGAAAGAAAAGAGGACTTTATGATGAAAAACGAAAGAATCTACAAACTTGTACTGACTGCTCTTATGGCAGCACTTTCCTATGTGGTATTCACATTCTTACAGATTAAAATTGCACTTCCTGGCGGAGATGCCACATCTCTCCACCTTGGGAACGCGGTATGTGTATTAGGTGCATTATTATTAGGCGGTGTTTATGGTGGAATTGGCGGTGCCATCGGTATGACAATCGGCGACCTTTTAGACCCGATTTACATTGTATACGCACCAAAGACTTTTATCTTAAAATTCTGCATCGGTCTGATTACCGGTCTGGTTGCACACAAAATCGGTAAAATTTCCACTTCCAAAGATAGCAAGCACGTTTTCAAATGGGTTGTTATCGCAAGTATCTGCGGACTGTTATTCAACGTTGTTTTTGACCCACTGTTCGGCTACTTCTACAAACTGGTTATCTTAGGAAAACCGGCAGCAGAAGTTACACTTTCTATTAACATTGCAGCAACCAGCATTAATGCAGTATTATCCGTTATCGTAGCAACTGCTGTATACATGGCACTGCGTCCGGTACTGGCAAAATCTAATATGCTGCCACGTCTTGGAAAGGAAAGCGCATGCGCATGAAATTAAATACTTTACCACCAAAACTTCTGATTATCAATGATATATCCGGTGTGGGACGCTGCTCCATGAGCGTGTCTCTCCCGGTGGTAAGTGCATGTAAGGTACAGGGAATCCCTGTGCCTACTTCTGTTTTCAGCAATCATACCGGTTTCCCTACCCACTTGAAAATTGATTTAACCGGACAGCTTAAGGATTATTTTGCTGCACTGAATATTCTTTCCATGAACTGGGACGGCATCTACTGTGGCTACCTTGGTGCCAAGGAACAGCTCCATGCCATTTCCCATTACTATGATTCTCTCACCGAAAAACCTCTTTTTATTATAGACCCGGTAATGGGTGACCACGGCAGAGCCTATCAGCATATTACACCGGAATTCTGCAATCACATGAAAGACTTTGTATCCCGGGGTGATATTATCACACCAAATCTGACGGAAGCCTGCCTTTTAACAGATACGCCTTATCCGAAGCATGACTGCACCGATTCGGAGCTTTCTGCCATTTCCAAAAAGCTTCATGCACTGGGTGTGAAAAAATGTATTATTACCGGCTGTCCAAAAGGCGACACTTTCCTTAACTATATTTCCGATAGCAGTGGAAATGTGGATACTGTTTCCACGAAAAAAGCCGGTCCGGGGTATCCCGGAACCGGCGACATCTTCGTCAGTATTGTATCTGCACTTACCTTACGGGGCTTCTCCTTACAAGAATGTACCACACAGGCAGCTCATTTTATTGCTTCCTGTATTTCCTATTCGCAGTCGCTTTCGGATGATACTTTGCAGGGTGTTATTTTTGAACCGCTTCTTTCTGACTTAGTGACACTTTAATCTCAAGAAAGAGAGTCTAAGTAACTGCCTATCAGATTTGCCATCTGGACATATTCTGCGGATGTTCCACCTGCTGTATAGTTGGCACAACTGTCCACATACTGGTCAGCCGCAGCATTTGCTCCGATGTAAATGCTTTTATCAGCAACTTTTCCTGCAACGGAATTTTCTCCCTGGAACAGGTCTTTTAATTCCTTCTTATCTGCATTTTTCAGAGTTACCTCATCTATTACAAGTTTTCCATTACTGTCTACGGTAATGCCGACCTTCTGTAACGCTTCACTCTGACCGGAAATAATGCTTTTTAATTCCTTGCTGTAATTTGCAGATTTGTCTGTATCAAGGTCTGACAGACTTTCTAAGAGACTGTTATAATCTCCGGTAAAACGCTCTATCAGTGAAATCAAATCGGAATAATCTCCGCTTTCTTCTGCCTTGGCAAAAATGGAATCCTCTCCTGTTTCACTTAATACTGCTGCACTTGCTTTGAGTGAGGATGCAGACTTCTTGACACTGTCATATTCTTCACTCTTTTTCCCGGTTGTTTTGCTGCTCTTCTCTGTCTCACTGCTCTTTTTTAACAAGTCCACCACTTTTGTATCATTGTCTGTGTCCGTATTCAGCGAACTCATCAAAAGGCTGTTATTTCCTGTTACACGAATCATATTTCTCCTCCTAATTTTAAGACAAAATTGCCTCCATCCATCTTATATCTGATATATCGTTCTTTTTTCCGAAAAACTTAACCTTTAAGCTAATCCTTTCTTGCCGCTTTTAACATGGCAATCTCTCTGGCATATCCTTCTAAATCATTCGGTGTTTCAAGGTAAAACGGCAGTTTTTTCAATGCCGGATGGTTGATTATCCGCACAATGGCATCCATGGTCAGATTGCCTGCACCCAGACATTCATGACGGTCTTTATGGCTGCCCAGTACATTTTTCGAATCATTCAAATGAATGGCACACAGCTTATCCAGTCCGATAATGCGGTCAAATTCTTCTAATACTTCCTCTAAATGTCCGCTGATATCATAGCCGCCATCAAAAACATGGCAGGTATCCAGACAGACTCCCATTTTCTCCGGATATTTTACCCTGCTTAAAATCTCCTGCAGTTCTTCAAAGTTTCTTCCTACTTCTGTTCCCTTTCCAGCCATGGTCTCAAGCAGCACTGTTGTTTTCTGCTCCTGCCACATGATTTCATTTAAGACTCCTGCAATCTTTTCAATTCCAACTTCCGCTCCCTGCTGCACATGGCTGCCCGGATGAAAATTATATTTGCAGTCCGGTATCTCCTCTAAACGCCGCAAATCATCCGCCATGGTTTCTCTGGCAAACTCCTGTACCCGCTCATCTTTGCCGCAGGCATTTATTGTATAGGGTGCATGGGCAAGAATCTGCCCGATGCCATGCTCCGCAGCATACTGCTGATATGCAGCTATATCTTTCACATCTAAATCCTTTGCTTTGCCGCCTCTTGGATTTCTGGTAAAAAACTGAAATGTATTGGCTCCGATTTCCTCTGCCTGCTTTGCCATAGCGAGGAAGCCTTTTGATGATGATAAATGACAACCGATTCGAAACATATTTTTCTCCTTTTTCCTTTTCCTACGTTCACTTAATGTTACGTCATAATAACTATTCTATCTTTTTCATCCGTGTCAGCCTGTCCATTGAAGTCAGATGCGATACAACGTCTGCAAGTGCCACTATGAATTTTGTTCTGCTTATTAGCTTTTCCGGCAACCGGTGCACATTCGCATCCATGCTCAGATGCACCTCGCTGGCACATCCCTGTGCCTGCGTTGCCAGATTTTCTCCAAAATTCCAAGTGCCACTAACAGACTTTTGTTATGCATCTTCCTTTAATGGACAGGCTGACACGGATTTTTAAATTATAATAGTTTTAATAATTGCATTAATAAGTCTATGGTTTATGAGGTTCGGTGATTGGGAAATGGGAAAACTATTTTCCGTTGCTTTGACGAAAGGGCTAAACAGTTCGTCGGAATACGGATGCCTTATGAGGATTGTTAGGGGCTCTTAGAATTTCGTCCTGCAACAGGCAATGCCGGCACAGGGACGTGCCGGCAAGGCGCAATTGAGCAAGGATGCGAATTTGCGCTGGTTGCCAGATAAAAGGATATCTACTTCGAAATTCTTAGTGCCCCTTTCAAGCATCAAGTGGTATCCGTCTCCGACGGACAGTGCAGTACTTCCGCAAAACAATGATATGTCTTTTCCCTCTCCCAATCACCGGACACTTGTTATTTCATTATAACCGTTATAAAATAAAAAAGTAACCCCAAACCAGCAATCCGCCCCGACAACTCAACAGGGTACAAACAGAAAAGGAACTTTATGAAAATTGGAATTTTATCAGATACACATGGTGTATTAAAGGATACATTTTTAGACGAGCTGCAAAGCTGTGATTATCTTCTGCACGCAGGAGATATTGGAAGTCTCAAATGTTATGAGACTTTAAAAGATCTGCATGTTCCGCTTTATATCATCAAGGGGAACTGTGACAAAGGCGAATGGACGAAATATCTGCCGGAGACTCTGGCAGCACCCATTGGTGGGAAGATTTTCTATCTCATCCATAAGAAAAGCGATTTGCCTTATCCACAACCGGAAGCAGATTTTATTATTACCGGGCATACCCACCATTATGAAGTAAGTAAAAGGGGAACCACTACTTTCATCAATCCGGGCAGTGCCGGTCGAAGCCGCAGTGGTTCCTCCTGTACTATCGCTATTCTGACTTTGGATGGGGACGATGTTTCTATTTCACCCATTTATACCGAATAGCAATTTATATCGTGTGATAATTTTTATTGCATATCAATTGATATTACATCATGATTCTATGTCATTTGACTCTTCCGGTTACTTTCCAGCACCGGTTGAAAATATTGCTGAAACAGCAGCCTGGTATTCTATCAGGCTGTTTGCTTTCTTTATCTTCTTCAACGGTTTTTCAATTCCGGTAAACTGTGTGCCAAGATAAAACCACAATTCTTTCATTTTAAAGAGGACATTTTTCTCCCCGGACATTTCTTCCTGATAGCCGGCAACCAGCTTATTGTGAAATGCATAAAGCCGCTTTAATTCAACAGCCCTATCTATTACGCCGCCGGAGCGGATTTTCTCTATGAGTGCCGGGTCTCTTATAACACCACGCCCTAACATAATGGCATCTATCGTTGGAAAACGTTCTGTAAACCGCTCATAATCTTCCACTGTAAAAATATCTCCATTGTAAACCAGCGGATTACTGCTGTACTCCAGCGCATACTCTACCATCGTCCAATCCGGCTTATTTTTATAATAATCTTCTCTGACGCGGGGATGTAAAATCAGCTCCTTTATCGGGAAACGATTGTATATTTTTAAAATGCCTTCAAATTCATCCGGATATTCCATGCCAAGTCTTGTCTTAATGGAAATCTCTGCATCCGTCTTTTCAAACATTTCATCCAGGAAATGAAGCAAGGCTCTTTCATCATCTAAAAGTCCGGCACCTCTTCCCTTCGATACTACCGTTCCGGAAGGGCAGCCGGCGTTGATATTAATTTCCTGATAGCCAAACGCTTTCAGCTCTTCTGCAATTGCTGCCACATCTTCTCCGCTCTTTGACAGCACCTGTGGCACGGTATACATGCCGGCATTATGCTCCGGGATTAAATCATTTCTTTCTCTGGCATTGAAGCTCCGCTTCGTATGCGGTGCTAAAAATGGTGTAAAATATTTGTCGGCATCTTCATAGCATGCATGGTAAGCCTGCCGGTATACATATCCTGTAATTCCCTCTAAGGGAGCTAAATATAGTTTCATGGGTACATCCTGTTTTTTATTTCATTTCTCAATTCTGTTTTCAAATTCTGCTTTTTATCTTACTCTTCGATTTCAAGCATGCTTGTACAATGTGGACAGCGTGTTGCTTCCAGTGGAATTTTACTCTTGCAGAATGGACAGGTCTTCTCTGTCGGTGCAGCAGGCTCTTCTTTTCCATGGAACAGGCGGTTCATCACTTTTACAATCAGAAATACCACAAATGCCATGATGATAAAGTTCAGCACTCCAGATAAGAACATTCCAAAGTTCACGGTTGCAGTTCCGGACGCCTATGCCTGTGCTAATGTATCATAATGCTTTCCATCCAGTGCAATAAACCAGTTACTGAAATCCAGTCTTTCAACTACAAGACTAAGAATCGGCATAATTACATTGTCTACCAGCGAGCTTACCAGTTAATTAAAAGCACCACCGATAATCACACCGACCGCAAGGTCTAACATATTTCCTCTTACTGCAAACTTCTTAAACTCTTTCCACATCTTCATTCTCCTTTGTTCCTGGCACACTATTTAGCAGTTCTTCCTTCTGCCTTCTGACATTCCATAATTTACAAAATGTGCCAATACAGCTACATCATCATCCCCAAAAGCTGCCTTTATATCACCATTGTTAGTAATATAATAATTATAATCAAAAACCGCACTATAGTCTACTCCATTATATACAGTTACAGTTCCCTGCAATGTCTTACATCCGGTTCCTGCTCTACCCTCTTTCTTACCACTTGCAATATAATGCATATAGTAAGATTTCAAGTCATTTCATCTTCCTGCGTTACATTTGGCATATGGAATGTTCCCAGCATCTGGCAGTCACTCTTAATATCCACAGTACCTGTTCCATTACTGTTTAATGTTGTGGTTCCCTCCGGAAGTATTAACTGTGCATTATTTTGTCCACCATCAATCGTAATGGATTTTACCTTCGGCCAGCTTGTTCTTGCTACTACATGCTGTCCTTTTAAATTCACAGAATATTTTGCAGTTGAATCTGTCATTGCATTAAATGCTTCATCCATTGTGGCATAGGACTGTACTTTGGTTCCATTCTTATAAAGTATTGCACTTGCATCAGCTACAGATACCGATTTTACATTTCCAAATATCAGAAATGTAAAACATACTGCCAAAAACATGCACAACCGTAATGTTGTTTTTCTAATTGTGTCTTTCATCTTCATTTTCCTCTCGTTTTTCTTTAATAATATTCTGCTGTTTTATCTTTCACAGCATCTCTGTTTTCCAGTGCCTTCTCTACCGTCCTGTAATAAACAATATTTTTACGGCCGGTATTATTTCTGTCTGTTCCCAAATAAGTATCTTCTGCTACAAGACTCGCTCTTGAGGCATCAAAGGAATAGGATTCCAATGCGGTGTCTCCACTTCCCATGATATCTCCCAACAGAAGCTGCCGCTCCGGGATATAAGATAAATAATATCCAAACTCCATATAACCAGATATCAATGCTCCATTGCTGCTATTTTCATTAATGGCATTGTCCACCGGCTGGACGGTCTCTGTCGTTTTGTCATAGTAATAAATCTTCACTTCATACAGATATTCATTGGTACAGCCTGCTCCATCTGTAGAATATGTTATGCTATTGCTTTCTGCCGTAAATACATCCGGCTGTTCAATAAGAAGTGGAATATCATAGTTTGTAACATCTATCACCGCATAGCCATTATCAACAGAATTCTGACTCTCTGCAAATGCAAGATAAGCATCCTGCCAGATTTTGTCCTCATCAGCTTCTGTCTCAGTTTCCGTTTCAGTTTCCGTTTCAGTCTCGGTTTCTACCTCTACAACTGGTTCTTCTTTTCTTTCTTCTATGGTATCTGCAGCCTCCGGTTTCTCCGGCTGTCTGCTGGCAAGACTTACCACTGCTGTTGTTACACCGGCTGTAACCACAATTCCTGCAATCACTCCGGCAATAATTTTTCCAACTGCAACGGATGAAGTCTTAGCTGCTGCCGATGCTGCAGTACCCATTCCTGCACCACTTCCAACACCGGTTCCACTTCCTGCGCCTGCGCCATTTCCAACTCCAGTGCCGTGAAAGGTAGCTATGCCTGCTGCCTGCAGAATATTCTGCAATGGGATCTGAAATACACCAGCTGAATAGGTATCCCGAAGCAGGAAGTATAAGAAGAATGGGAATGGTGTAATGCCATAAAGTTTGGTTCCTTTTCTTTCTAATTCCAATACCTTTTCTTCGATATTCTTACGTCCGTATTTTAACCGGCTCTTTACGGTATTTTCCGAAACACCGGTTACTTCTGCAATGTTCTTTACCGACATCTGCTCAATATAGAACATCATCACGCACATTCTCTGCTCGTCTGATAAACCGGCTATCATTTCCTGCACCAGACGGCTGGTTTCTTCTCTGTCCATTGCCAGCTCCGGTCTGTTTTCCACCCGTTCATCCACAAGAAGTTCTTCCATGCTGACTTCTTCGGAATCCTCTGTCTGCATCTGTGAAAACAGCACTGCCTTCTTTTTCCGCAATTCATCTAATGCCTTACTTGCTACAATTCTCGAAAACCATCCCGGAAATTTATCCGGTTCCTGAAGCTGGTCCAGATTCTAAAATGCCTTGATATATGCATCCTGCAATACATCTGCAGCCTCTTCCTCCTGTTTCATATATTTTAAAGCTACATAATAGCTCTTCTGGTATGTCTGCTGATACAGGAAATTATATCCTTCTTCCCGACCTTCCAATGCAAGACCTACCGCATCTTTCCATGTCATATAAATTACTCCTCTTTCGTTCATTTTCGTCTTAATCCTTTCATTATATTGTAGAACAGCCTTCTTACCTTTTGCAATGTAAACTTCTGATTTTTGATATCCTCTTTTGCCATCGTTATAAAAGTTTCCATCTCATGCATTGCTCTTCCTCCTTTCACTTACTAGACGGATGAAAAATGGATGAGGTTTTAAAATTTCCAAAAAAATTTTATTTTTTCAAATTTGTTGACCAAATGGCTGAAAATTGGATTTTGTCATTGAAATAAGACTATAAGAGTGCTAAACTTTTGAATTACGTGTTTAGTGGGGGAAGGTGAAGTTTTCGCTGTATTCTGGAATATCTGCGCAGATATCCTGACAAAACAGAAATTTCATCTTCCACCATAAACAAAGAAACAAATGAGGAGATTTTATTATGAACGAACTACGTCCAAAGCTCTTTGATGTCATAAAGGGCTACACGAAGGAGCAGCTGATGAAAGATATCATTTCCGGTATCATTGTTGCCATCATCGCTCTGCCACTATCGATTGCCCTTGCGATTGCATCCGGTGTTGGTCCGGAACAGGGGCTTGGAAATATTTTCTCCGGTCTCTTCGGCGGAATTCCTGCCACCGGAGCCATTGCCAGAACTGCTGCCAATGTCCGAAACGGTGGACGTACTCCGATTGCCGGAATCACCCACTGCATCACTTTAACCATTATTCTTCTGGTGTTGATGCCGCTGGCTGCACTGATTCCTATGACAACACTGGATGCCGTACTTTTAGTAGTTGCCGCTAACATGGCAGACTGGTCCTCTTTCTTCCGCCTTTGTAAGATGGCACCTAAGAGTGACATCATCGTTCTGGTTGCAACCTTTTTCTTAACGGTATTTTTCGACCTTGTGGTTGCCATCGAAATCGGTGTTGTATTAGCAGCTCTGCTCTTTATGAAACGTATGGCAGAAACAGCTGATATCAAAGCATGGAAATACACAGATTCTCCTGACATTACACCGGGTGAAGCGGAAAAACTGCGTGACATCCCGCATTCCATCAGTGTTTTTGAAATCTGCGGTCCGATGTTTTTCGCCGCAGCAGACCAGATTCTTAATATCAACAGTAACCATCATACGAAGGTTGTTGTCATCCGTATGCGTAGCGTTCCTGCTATTGATGCCAGCGCAATGCGTTCTCTCCATGAGCTTGCCAACCGTGCAAAACGCAAAAATATCACGCTGGTATTCTCCCATGTCAATGAGCAGCCAATGCGCGTGATGGAAAAAGACGGTTTTATTGGATTAGTTGGAAAAGAAAATTTCCATCACAATATTGTGAATGCACTGGATTATGCAGAAGCACTGGTAAAATAAAATTAAGAACAAAGAATGTGCCTTGGCACATTCTCGCGCCTGCGGCGGTCGCTTGCGACATCTACCTTATACGCCGCAGTGCGCATCCTCGCGGAGCGTTTTATACTTTACAGGAAAGCATTTCCTGTAAAGTATAAAAGTGTGCACTCTACCAACTGCATTTAACAGATTTTCACTTTTTCTGTTAAAATTCATGGCAAAATGCACACTTTTATTTCTAATTATGCAAGTGCAATCGCATATGCTTCCTGCAATTACACACTTTTTCCATTTTATAACAATCCCTGAATCAAAATAAACAGAATCAGTATCGGAAGGATAAACTGGAAATATGGTTTTAATCTTCTTGCAATCTTAATGCCTTTTCCGGTATTTGCTTCCTCTAAGTAATTATCAAATCCCCAGCCCCACTTCGTCACACAGAACAGCAGGTAAACAAGAGAACCAATTGGCAGCAGCAGGTTACTTACAATAAAATCCTCGCTGTCCAGCACATCCCTTCCGCCAATCAGGTGGAAATTGCTCCACACATTGTATCCTAAAACACATGGCAGACTGGCAATAAGAATAATGATTCCATTTACCAGTGCCGCTTTGTTGCGGTTCCAGCCAAACATATCCATGCAGAAGGACATGATATTTTCAAATACGGCAATTACCGTAGAAAAGCTTGCAAATGTCATGAACAGGAAGAACAGTGCGCCCCAGATTCTGCCGCCACCCATATTTACAAAGACATTTGGCAGTGTCACAAAGATAAGGCTTGGTCCTACGCCTACTTCCACGCCATAGCTGAAGCATGCCGGAAAAATAATCAATCCTGCCATAATTGCCACAAAGGTATCCAGTGCGCAGATACGTGTTCCTTCTCCTGCCAGCGTATGGTCTTTTCCCATGTAGCTTCCGAAAATCTCCATTGCTGCCACGCCAAGGCTCAAAGTAAAGAATGCCTGATTCATGGCAGAGGTTATTACATTTTTCAAACCGACTTCCCGGACACTGTCCATATTTGGCACCAGATAGAACTTTAATCCCTCGCCGGCTCCGGAAAGTGTCAGGCTATGTACTGCAAGGACAATAATCAGTATCAGCAGTGCACTCATCATAACTTTACTGATTTTTTCCAATCCGTTCTGCAAGCCGCGGCTGCATACAAAGAATCCAACCACAACAGTCAGTATCATCCAGAATGCCATCTGTTTGGGATCTGCCAAAAGATTGCTGAACACCGCTCCGGTCTGCTCTGCATCCATTCCCGGGGTAAATTCACCTTTTACAAACTTATAGAAATAAGTTACCATCCAGCCGGAAACTGTTGTATAATACATCATCAGCATATAACAGCCGAAAATTGCCACCCAGCCATGAATATGCCATTTACTCTTTGGCTTCTCCAATGCCTTATATCCTAAAACTGCACTTTTTCTGCTGGCTCTTCCGACTGCTAATTCCATTGTCAGTACCGGAAGCCCCATTGCAATCAGGAATATCAGATAAAACAGTACAAAAATTCCTCCGCCATTCTGTCCTGCCACATACGGAAATCTCCACACATTTCCAATTCCGATTGCGCATCCTGCACTTACTAGTATAAATCCCAGACGGGACTTAAATGATTCACGACCCATAACTATAAATTTCTCCTTTTGTAGTTTTCTCCCTAGTATAACATGGAATCACCGGTTTTGATAACTACTTCTTTTTACTATTTTTCTTCTTCAAAAAAAATAATTCCCGCTGCTGGATTTTGATTACTGTCTCTTTCGGTCTTTTTCTCTTTCCCATACTCCGACAGTGGTTTCAATGCCTGTCCCCCCATAAGATACAGCATTCCGATATTAAATATCGTCATCAGTCCGATTCCCACATCGCCTAAATCCCATACGAAAGTATAGGTTGCAATTCCGCCGATAAAAAGCATAATCAGTGCAACGATTTTATAAAGGGTCTGCCAGATCCATTTATCTCCAAATAAATATGCCACATTGCTTCTGGCATAAAACAATATTCCAAGAAATGTGGAAAAGCTGAACAGAAATAAGGTCAGTGCAATAAAGATAACTCCGAATCTGCCCAGATGATACTGCATGGCAGACTGCAGCAAATCCATACCAGCTTTTCCTTCAATTATCTTTTCCGGTGCAATAAGCATAATCATAGCGGTACAACTGCAAATGATAATCGTATCGATAAATACGCCCAATGCCTGTGTCAGTCCCGCACGTACCGGATTATCGCATTCCGCTGCTGCCGCTGCACAAGGTGCAGAACCGGAACCTGCTTCATTAGAAAACAGTCCTCTCTTAACTCCATTCATAAGCACTGCTCCAAATCCACCGGATACTACCTGCCGGATACCAAATGCCTCTTCAAAAATCCTGCCAAATACGCCCGGAATACTGCGGAAATTTACGATAATAATAAATAATGTAATAAAGAAATAACACACTGCCATAATCGGTACTATCATATCCAGTACTTTTACAGTTGCATTTTTCCGCAATACAATCACTGCCGCAACTGCCACCAGCACAATTGTTGTATACAAGGGTGGAATATGAAATGCATTTTCAAAAGAAGATGCCACTGAATTACTGATTACCTGGCTGATTCCACACCAGCAAATCAGACCGGATATGGCAAATAACACTGCCACCAGCACATGTTTTTTCTTCTTTCCTGACTTTTCTTCAAAAAAATGATGGATATAATATGCCGGACCACCGCGGTAACCGCCATACAGCGGATCTTTTTCCTTATGCAGCTGTGCCAGAGTTGCTTCAATAAACGCTGTAGCAGAACCAATCAGCGCTGTAATCCACATCCAGAATACCGCTCCGGCTCCACCTGCCGACACTGCTGCAACTACACCTACCAGATTTCCCATTCCCACACGGGTTGCCGTGGACACAATCAGCGTCTGAAAAGTTGACAGACTATCTTTATGCTCCTTCTTTGCTACCAGTGCCCGCACCATATCCGGGAACAGTCTTATCTGTAAAAACTTTGTCCGAATCGTAAAATAAATTCCTGTTGGAATTAACAAAATAATCAGCAGTGAAATGCCAAGACTGCCTCCCCCCGGAAGCGGAATTTTAATCCAGTCTCCCCATAAAAATGAATACACTTTTTCAATAATTGAAACTACCATTATAAAATACCTTTCTCTCTTCGTAATAACCCTATTGTGGTATTTTAACATTTAATTTCACATTTGGCTATCGTAATGTGACAACTCTTTTTCTATCCAGGTCATAATCACATCCACCAAGTATTCCTTCTGCACCTGGCTCAGTTCTTTTCCCGGCTGTATCTTGTGCCACTTCCGAATGCACTCCCGGCAGCAGGTTGCCGTTGCATGCTGGGCGACAAAAACCGGATGCCCCCGCATGGGTGTCTGCTTTCCATCGTTTGGAATCACTGCCGGTACCTCCCTTTTGGCGATAAAATCTCTGGCATGCTCCCGAATTACATCCAATCCTTTTTCCTTTATATATACAATATCTTTTTGTTTTAAATGAAAGCTGCTTCTGAATTTAGAGGCTGATAAATGTTCAAAAAGCTGCCGGTACCATTCTTCTTTGGTCATATGGTGGGTCCTCTTTTTATTTGGTGTTGGAGGTTTCTTCGATGTCCTTGCTAATACTTTGAGCCTCATTTAGTATATGTATCTGATACTCCGCAATCTCCTTTAATACAGCAAACCTTTCCTCTTTTGTTTTTCCCTCTCTTATCATTTGTGCATTATGGGTTTCAAGATTTGATAATACGGTTAATTCATTAATTGAAGAATAATCTCTTATATTACTGTTCTTAGCTAACTCAGGATTAGCATCCCTCCAAGCCTTTGCCGTAAATCCAAATAATGCAACATTTAGCAAATCCGCTTCTTCAGCATATGGAAGCCATTGAAGATTTTCTCTAAAATTATACTTAGGTATTAAATAATTCTTTACTGCATCTGTCTGTATCAAATAATTGTTTTTCGTAAGAAATCTTTTTGCATCCCATTCTATTTTCTTAAGGTCATTCTCTTTCTCCTTCAATCGTTGAAATTCCTTAATCAAATACAATTTGAATACAGGACTGATTGCCGATGCAAATTCAAATGCTATATCTTTATGAGCAAATGTTCCGCCATAGCGTCCTTTCTTTACATAAAGACCTATTGCTCCAGTTTTCTCTACCCATTCAGTAACACTTGGCGTAAATGTTAATAAGCCTGCCTGCTTTTTAAAGTGTTCAGATTCGAACACTTTAAATTCTGGATTATATATTTCCTCCCATGTTGCCAGAAATTCTAGCGTTGTTCTGTTTCTAAGCCAGTTTCTAACTACATCTGCTGCTCGTGAATGCTCCGATTTTGCAGTAGCCATATCGGTAATACATATATAATCATCCATATCAGCTTCAGCTATGGTAATAGGTATATTTTGTACTTTGATAATTCTATTCTTCGGCATTTTTAACTTCCTTTTCCTGCATCAACTTCTCATATTTCAACTGATAATCGATTAATCTTGGAATATATTCCGGTGGAGTCCGTCTTGCAGCTTCCCAATCCTCCAGAGTACGAACAGGAATGCCCGTATGCTCCGAAAATTCTTTGCGGGTCATTCCTGCACTCTTCCTCAATTCTTTTATTTTCTGAGCTGTATCCATCTTCATTACCTCGCATTGCGTTTTCCAAATTATAACATAATTCAAAAGACAACGCAATGCGTGTTTTTACAACCAGACTGTTTTCATGGCAATCTTCTCCCGAAACCTCACATCATGGTCTACCACCAGCATAGTTGGCTGGTATTTAAGAATCAGATTTTCAAGCTGTATTCTTGAAAAAACATCAATATAATTCAGCGGTTCATCCCAGATATACAAATGCGCCGGTTTCAAAAGGCTGGCTGCAATCACCACCTTTTTCTTCTGTCCTTCGGAATATTCTTCCAGATTTTTGGCAAACTGTTCCCGTCCAATATCAAGCTGCCGCAAAATACTGCAAAGCAGACTTTCCTCTAACTGATGCTCCGTGCAAAAAGAGTGCACGGTTCCTCTAAGATACGAAGTGTCCTGATTGATATAAGAAATCTCTATTCCGGAAGCAATTCTTAAATCTCCCTGCTCCAAAAGATTTTCCGTTTCTCCTAAAATTGCTTTTATCAGACTGGTCTTTCCGCTTCCATTTTTCCCACTAATAAATAAACGGTCTCCATTTCTGATTTCAAAGGTCTGGTTTTCAAACAGCATTTTATCGGCATCTTTATACCGCAAACCATATTGATATGCCGACACCAGCACTTCTTTATGATGCGTCAGCGGATTCAGTTTCAAATCAATGGGTTGCTCTAAGTCCACCAGCAGTCCCTCTTTTTCTGCAATCTCGGTCTGTATCCGCTGCTCCATCTGCTTTACTCTTGCCTGCATTTTCTTGGTTTTCGAACCGATATATGCCCGGGTGCTGATACTCCGGTCATTTTCCTTTATGGGGTCAAAACCAATTTTGCTGTTCTCACTCTTTTCCGACCAGTTGCGCACTCTCTTTGCTGCTTCGTTGAGCTTACTTATTTCCTTTTTATGCTTTTCATTTTCCGCTACTGCAAAATTGTCCTTCTTCTCTTTATTTTCCCACCAGGAGGAAAAGTTGCCCGCCTGCACCTCAATGGTACTGCGATTCAGCACCAGCACATGGTCTACGCATGCATCCAGCAAATCCCTGTCATGAGAAACCAGGATAAAGCCCTTTTTCGATGCAAGATACCGTTTTACAATTTTCCGGCTCTCATCATCCAGATGATTGGTAGGTTCATCTATCAGAAGGAAATCATTTTCTCCCGAAAACAGAACCGCCAACATAACTTTGGTCTGCTCTCCAAAGCTCAGTGTTTTCCATGGCCGATACATGATTTCTGCATCTGCCTGCAGCTTCGAAAGTTCTGCATAAACTCTCCACAATTCAAGATTTGCCTTGAATTCTTCTACAAATTCTGCCGCCGGAAATTCCCTCTTTTTCTCTGAAATATCATAAGGGAAATAATCAAAAACCGCATTCGAAGTAATCGAACCGGTATATTCATATTTTCCCATCAGCAAGTTTAAAAACGTGGATTTTCCTTTTCCATTTCTTCCGATAAATCCAAGTTTCCAGTCCGTATCAATAGAGAAGGAAACATTTTCAAAAATGTTATCAAAGCTTCCCGCATATACAAATGTTAAATGATTTACTCTAATCTGTGACATATAGCCTCCTATCTGTTACCAAATAGTGGTTATGTTCTTGTCACCAGCAGTTTCTTATCCGTTATGCTAATTAATTGCAACAAAAAAAGAGTGGTCATGAGAACATAATCCACTTTTGGCAACACGAAATAGCGGTATAATTACCGCAGTTAAAATCTTCATGCTCTCAAAAGTCAATTATTTTCTCATTGGACACTCTCCCTTCAAAATCAAATCTAGGGTTAGTATACGGCAGGGCGGGGTGGTTGTCAATGGAGCATTTTTTAACCATGCCATAAATTTCTCAGCTGCTACTCTTCAACAGTTTCCGCTAAATAGATTCCCCACCCTTTTAACAATTCCGGTAAATCGTATACTGTTTTTCCATTTTTCTCTATTCTCTCCGATGAACCCGGATGTTCCAGTGAAAATGTATCCCATGCTGTAATGAAATTTTTTGCTTCTTTAATATTATGTGGTTCATAAAAATCATTATATTTTTGTATATCCTGACTATATATAGAAACAACATTGTACTTCTCAACCATTATTTCATCATGTGATTCATGGCATCCAAAGCCAAATTGGCACATTCCATCTGCTAACAGCAAATCTTTTGTTCTTTCAAATAATATAAGTGCTGCATCAACACTACATCCATCAATATAATAAATGTCTTTATGAAGTGCTGTCACAATTCCCGAAGCTTTTGGTGACTCCTTTTCACCTGAAGCCGGCAATTCAAGAATAAAAAATATTGGCTCATCCTTAATTGCAATAAAATGCTGTATTACCTCTTCTAATTTGTCAACTCCCACATTTGCAACGATACTATTTTCTTCCATTTCATATCCTTCCGAAAGTTTCTCCGGAAATGGAACATGATATCCTTCTTTTAACTTTAACATAACTTTATCACCTGCATTTCTATATTTTCTTTGGCTCCCTCTCTCTTTACCGTTCCATCAATTGTCTGCTAATTTCTCTTACTGATCCAAGTTGTCTTTCAAACATGATATCCCATAAGTTTAAACACTTATCAGCGATCTGTTTTTCTGTCATTCTACTAGAATTAGCGGTCTTATCATATAAAGAAATAATCAGCTTTGAAAGCTCATTTTCTATGCCCCATTGTTTTCTCAACTCTTTAATCTCCATCTTTAAAACATTCTCGCAAAGCTGTATTATAATATCTGCATAATCAACGACAAAAACTGCACTTTCCTCCAAATAACGAACAAATGCCCTTACCAACCTTCTACTTACTTTAGTTTTCATAAATTCCTGCAAAAACACTTTATCACGCTCGGCATCAACATACTTATCATAAAACATTTTGGCTAATGGAAATTCTACATCTGCATCAACGTTCTTATAAGTAAGTATTATATTTTTGGCTTTATTTCGATAATCATTGACGTTCAAATAAATTACAGCCATATCTAATATAACCTTGATTTGCTCTTCACTTTTAGATTGAACAGCCATTATAGTTGCTTCAAATTCATTATGTCGTATATAAAATTCGCAGACAGCATATCCTCCTAACTCTACAAGTTGCTTATCTTCAGATTCAAAACATTTCTCGATAATGCGAATAATTCTTTCTTTATATTGAGGATATAAGAGAAAGAACATATTTTTCGAATCACAAAAACTTGCCATTCGAATGTCTGACTCATACAAATGCAATATCTTTTCCGCAGCCCATTCTCTATCAATATTATAAGATGGCCATAAAGCATACAATGAAGCAAAACGCACTGCAGGATTTTCATCTTTCATCAATCCTTCAATAACATCTTTAAATCGTAAAAACGCTTCCTGATCTTCCCAGAGCAAATGTCCTATCACCATTGCTGCACTGCTTCTCACACAGTTTAATGCATTGCTATGCAACATATTGCAACTCTTCATTTCTTTATCTTCTGAATTTGTTACCATTGGGTTATCTAATTCTGGATTGCAATGTCTCAAAGCAATATTCATTAATTGTTCCATTACCTCCGGTGACCAATTAACATTACTTATTTTTTCAACTATCTTACAAAAATACAAAGCCCTATAACTTTTCATGTCACACGGAAATTCAACCAATAACCTCTCTATAACTACAGAATCAACCTCATCCAACTTTTCCGATACTTCCACTCCTAAAAACAGCGAATCTACAAAAGCAGGCAACACTCGTTTCTTATTCTTTAAAACAAGTTCTATCATCTCCTGTGGATGTTGTTCTACCACCAATTGAAAATCACCTGCATAGGCTTCATAAGAACTTTCAATAAATCCGCCTTCTACTTCAATCCATCTACGACCATCTCGATTCTTCAACTTGTTGTTTGTAATAATTTGAAGCCACTGACCCTTACTAATATTTTTACCTGAAACAGGAGACTTTCTCCATCCCGCATGTCCATTCTTATTATAATAGCACAACGGTTCTTTATGAAAACGCCTATCTAGTATACGCAATAATTCTTTTGCTTTTTTGCTAATTCTCTCTTCTGGTAAATATCGTAATAATTCATACTGTAAATCTCCCCAAAAACTCCAATACACAGGTTGACATTCTTTTCGTTCATTCTGCTCAATTCTTCTTTTATACCATTCAGACGCCTTTGGAGAAATATATCGGCAAATTGCATTTTCTATCATTAATAATTCTTCTTTATCACAACTATTCCCATGAATTTTTAGAACCTCTTTTACAAGCCCTAATTCATCTTCTGCTCCACTCGTGTAATCAAAAATATTTTTGTCCATATCACTGCAGAGATAACGCATTATCCGATTACTATATTCAGGAGACAAAACTGTCAATCCTGTTAGAATAATTTCATTAAACACATAATACCCCTGCCCCATATATGGTTCATAGCATTTCCAAAAATACTCTGGAGATTTGTAGCACAAAGCTATGGTCGCCTTTTTAACTAACTCCACACAAGTCCTTTCAATACTACTTTTATACATATGTACTCCTGACCAATCGCCATACTTTACTTCATACCCACACTCCTTTGGTATATATTGAAGCAATTCTTTAAGTATATATTCCCCATTATCCACTAAAAAAGAATTATCTGAATCCACTAATTCTTCCTCGTAACGATATACATATCTCCCTTGACTTTTAATTTTATTTTTCAGCAAAAATGAAATAAGCCGTATCGTTCTCCCTTCAAATTGATTCATCATTGTTTTGACATCTATATAAATTTCTTTTGCGTACTTCGGATAATGTTCATAAAACATCATCCGAAGTTCAAACATTTCATCACTTTCCTGTGTTATATCATGAAGAAAACATCGCATAAACTGCTCATCATCACTTTTATCACTAAAAGCATGTCTTTCAATAAAAGAAATATCCTCAACATCTAAATTTGGTGCAATACTCGTCAACAAATTAAAAACAATACTTTTTTTCTCCTCCATCGAATACCATCGTTCTAAAACACCTTGATTTCTTAATATAGTTATATATTGCTTTCTCGTAAAAATAACATTATTCAGCAAATAATTTCCATAAATCTCATTTTCACAATTATCTATAATAAATTGAATAATATTATCATCTGGTTCTTGAATTTGTCCCAAAATCTCATAAAAAACATATTTGAAATAATATCTTATGTTATCTGAAATTAACATTTCCTTACCAAATATGATGAAGTCTTCACTATTATATTCCAAAAGATTCTGCAAAAACATCTGTACCTGATATCGTCTTCCGGGCGTTTGTCTACATTTTTCGCCTATAATATTTTCCAGCTTTTGCACATGAAAATATTTTTCCATCATTCTTTGCGACATAAAATAATCTAAAATCGATTGATGCACAAAGCCCACCCTATCATTTTGAATCACAACAATTTCTGATGATATCAGATAATCTAATCCAGCTTCTTCAACATTCAGTATTTGTTTAGGAACATACAAACGTCCTGTTTTCTCCAAAACATCAACAATTCTTATTTTCGTTTCAGTAATAGTTCTTTGCTGTAATCCCATGGTTATACTTTTTCTACATATTTGCTCAAACCATTTATCTATCAAATGACTGGTAGTTAAACCATCCCCATAAATTTCTTTTTTTTCCAAATGTTGCCAGATATAAAGATTACTTGGTATTCTTAATAGTCTTTTTAATTTAAATGACAATTGTTCATAGTTTTTACCAATAATATCTTTTACAACATCTTCTTTAAAATCACCTACTTTAATTATTTTCCAAACCTTCTCTGAAGATTCCTTCTTTTTAAATAGAGATTTTATATTATTATCATTTTCAAGATCATATGTTCTGCAGACAAATATTATAATTATTTTTTTCTTTCTTTCATAATTTAAGTATTCTACCTGTCTAATTAACTCTAAACAAACTGCAAGTGCTTCGCTAGAATTTGCCTGTGTCCATCTTAAAGCATCTAATTGATCTAAAATAATTACTGCATTTTCATTTCTTGAAGTGCAGTGCAAAGAATGAGCAATTGAGCTGGGAAGTCCTAACCCTTTTCCCCAAATCTCACAATTTTTATAAGGTATTCTCTGATCAAGTTTTATCGCAATATGTGGAATTTTCCTTTCTTCGCAATAATTTAGAATTGCTTCTGTACACCCACTTTTTCCAGAACCAGCACCTCCAGAAATAATAGTTGATTTTTCATTTTCAATAGATTTTATGCAATCATCAAATTCATCTCTATATATCAAAGTACCTTGCAATGCCCTGAAATTTTCCCTATACTCTTGATTAATCTCCTCAATTCTCGGTGCGATTCTTTTATCTCCCTCTTTTAGTCGAAGAATAATTTCCTGTTTTATAAAATAGTCGCTTAATAGGGATTGTGTAATTTCTTTTCCTAATATATTCTCTGCTGTAGCAAATGAAAGTAATGCATTGTAAACTAATTTTTGTTCACTGTTAAACAAATATTGTATATTCTGACTTATACGTTCCTCTAACTCGTATTCTGATATCTGCTTATAAAAAATTCTCTTCAAATAATCAATACTTTTTAAGACATCAACTTCTTTTTCACTATTCAAATCCATTTCCTTGCAAAAACTTTTGTAGAATTTTCGAAATTCTTTACTACTTTTCATGATTTGTATATCATAAAAATCTTCTGCATTACCACTTGTATTGCATGCTCGATTATGTAAATCAAACAAAAAAGAACACGTCATAGGACTAACTAATGACACTCTTCTATTGTTATCCCTATTTAACTGAGTCTTCCACGAAAAAAATATACCTTTCCCTTTTAAATCCGAAATATCCCAATACTCTTTACTTGCATTCCGCGCTTTACATTGTTGATGCTCTTTCTTTCCATCAAAAGTCGTTACTAATATATCAGTACCAACTTCATCTATACCAAGTGCTTCAACAATAACACTATAATTTGTTTCATTCAAAATTTTGAGAAGTTCATAAATTATACAGTTTATCTCATATCTATTCCCTTGTTTGTCTGCTCTTCCACCTTTTTCAAATGGCATAATTCCATCCCTCCCACAAAATTTTAAAGTTTCCTCTCACTAAAATTTATTTTAATAATTACGTTAAATCTGCTCTTCATATATTGCTTTTTTCTCTGCACAAATCATGTTCATATCATCTAATTAACTTCTGTCGATATATGATGTCCTGATTTAAGTTTTGAAAGCACACACACAACTTCTATATGATACGTCCACGGGAACATATCCACCGGCTGGCACCGCTCCACCCGGTAGCCGTGGCTTATAAGATACTTCAGGTCCCGCGCCTGAGTGACTGGATTACAGGAAATATAGACCACACGCTTTGGGGAAAGCTGCAGCAGTGAGGATAAGAATGCCTCATCACTTCCGGCACGAGGCGGATCCATGAATACCACATCGGCAGTCTCGCCCTGTGCTGCCATTTTGACCATGAATTCTCCGGCATCCTCATTGCAAAATGTGATATTTTTCATGTTATTGCGCTTCGCATTGGTCACGGCATCACGCACCGCATCACGGTTCACTTCCACACCAATGACAGAGCCGGCTTTTCCTGCTGCTGCCATGCCAATGGTACCAATGCCGCAATACGCGTCGATTACCTTTTCTTTTCCGGTCAATCCGGCAAACTCAATGGCTTTGCCATAAAGGATTTCTGTCTGCACCGGATTTATCTGGTAGAATGAGGATGGAGAAATGCGGAAACGGAGTCCACACAACTCGTCCTCGATAAATCCTTTTCCATAAATGGTAATATTCCGCTCTCCTAAGACAACACTGGTGCGCCGGTCATTCACATTTACCACCACCGTTGTAACTTCCGGATGCTTTTCACGAAGTGCTTTTACAAAATTATTTTTTGACGGCAGAATTGGGGATGCCAGCACCAGAACAACCATAACTTCGCCGGTACGAAAACCTCTTCTTACCAGAACATGGCGCAGTAATCCATATCCGCTGTCCTCGTCATATACTTTTATTTTAAAGGAGCGAAGCATTCCACGAATATCATAAATGATGCCATCCGCAATTTTATCCTCAATCTGACATTCATCAATCTTTACCACCGAATGTGTTCCCTGCTGATATGCCCCGGAAATCACTGTTCCATTTTTCAGCCGCTGAAACGTAGCATTGACCTTGTTCCGATAATGAAATGGCTCCTGCATTCCGATAACCGGCTCCACTTTTCCAAAGCTGCCTAAAAGCTCTTTTACTTCCCGATGTTTCTTGTTGAGCTGCTTTTCATAATCCATTCCCTGATACTGGCAGCCGCCACATTTTTTTGCAAGGTCACATTCTCCCGGTGGGCAGATGTGTTTTTCCGGACGTTCCGATTTCGAACCATGCTGCTTTTTTGCATTTTCCTTTTTTCTAAATTTATTGTTCTCTTCTGACTTTCTCATTTCCTGTACCGTTCCTTATTTTTCAAATACTATACTATTTTTTAGTTTAACGCATTTAGCAGCCTTTTTCTATGGTTATTGCAGAAATATTTTCATACCTAAATTTTCATAAATGAATTAAAATAAAATGCGAAATAATGACACCTGCTGAGCCTGCCACTGGCAGTTTCTTACGGATATACAAAACGCCGATACAGGCTGTACCGACGTTCCTTCAACACTTCACACTATTTAATTTTTGCAATCAAACTGCAATCATCTCTTTTTGTAAAGAAGTAATTCCGGATTTTCGCCATTTTCCTACCAGTGCATTTAATTTTTCAACCTTAGGAAGCCCGTCTATGTGAAGTTCATTTATTTCCTTTATTAGCTGTTTCTTAAACTCCTCAAACTCTCCATTGTCGCTAAGTTCATCATATCTTTTCCAATAATCTAACTTTGGGAGCATTTCTTTCATATATGCGCGCCTGCTCCTCTGTAAAATCATCGCTTACCATGTTTTTAACGCATATGTCGATTAATTCATCCATATCGTTATAGGTATATGTTCCGTCAGCTCATTCTGGGACATTCCTCTTTGTGTACGAAGTTCCAGAATAATATTTTTTGTCTCCATCGTTGCTACCTCCTTTATCCATATCATACCGGTAAATTCAGTTTTGGAAAAGCAACTTACTGTTGCTGTACGATAAGGCAACTAAAACTTTAGATGCAAAATACACTATATAGCGGAACTGATTTTATTCCTTTTGCCATCCCAAAATTTCTTGTTGAAATCCGGATTGCATACGAAGGATTATATTTTTCCATATAAACCATCATGCTTTTGGCTTTTACATGGTTACCAGCCTTACACTCTACCGGAATAACGTGACTTTCTTTTTGTATCAGGAAATCCACTTCCGCCGTATTATCAGACTCCCAATAATGAAGATCATAACCATTTGTTTTCAAAGCAATTGCAACATAGTTTTCTGTCAGTATGCCACGAAAATGCTCTGTTTCCATGCTTTGTAATGCTTCCAACGTCATTCCTATTCTTGCAGACATAATACCCATATCACTGTAATATAATTTGAATGCACTTACATCCTGATATGCCGCAACCGGATAAAATCCCTGACTGCACTTCATGCATTTATTCACAATTCCAGCCCGAATCAGCCAATCAATTGCATCTCCATATTGAGATGCCCGTGCTCCTGATTTTATCAGCTTGTATTGAAATTTTTTTGCATCTTTTGCCAACTGTGCCGGCAGGGAATCATACGCTTCAAAAATACGCACGGTGTCCGTCTGATTTGCATATTTTGTCATGTCTGCAATATAAGAATTTAACAGCATCTGACGAATTTCCGTCTGCTCCAATGGACTGTCTTTTGCAAGGTCTGCCTTTACTGCTGCCGGCATTCCTCCCACGATGCAATAATGATAAAATTCCTGCAAAGCTTCCTCGTGCAATATCTCATCTAACGGCTGATTATTTTCATAATGTTCCCGTATGGTATCCGAAAGCATCTGCTTTCCCTTAGCCCACAATACCTCTTCCAAATCCATCGGGTACATGGTAACCATCTGAACTTTTCCTACCGGAAATGAATATTTTTCACGGTTGACTGCTACACCCAGCAGACTTCCGGCAGCTATTACATGGTATTCCGGTGTCTCTTCTGAAAAATATTTTAAAGAAGTTAATGCTCTTTCACACATCTGTATCTCGTCAAAAATAATGAGCGTATTTTCCGGTACAATCTTTACCTGATAATATTTTTCTAATATGGCGATGATATAATCTGCATGAATATCTGTATCAAAATACTTCCCAATTCTTTCGTCCGTTTCAAAATTTACATAGACTGTATTTTTATAATATAATGCTCCAAATTCACGCATTTCAAACGTTTTTCCAACTTGTCTTGCACCATAAATAAGTAACGGCATTCTGCCTTTTTTCATATTTTTCCATTCATATAATTTAGCAGTTATTTTACGCTTCATGTGTGTGCTCTCTCCCTTCTTTAAAATATCATCATGTCTTTTAATGTATTATATTACTTTTTTCCGTACGAATCAATGTGTTTTTACACACAAAAAAGTGGCAATTCACTTAGGACCTGCCACTTTCAAAATTTTCACATCTCATCAACAACCTGGAACACATAGAACTTCAGATAATAGGATTCGTCCGCCGCCCAGAGAATCGGATGATCCGGTGCCTGGGTGCGGAATTCCACCTGACGCAGACGCTTGTGGACGCTGTGAGCTGCCTGTCCGATTGTCTTGGTAAACAACTCATACGTCATAAAATGGGAGCAGGAGCAGGTCGCAAGAAATCCGCCATTTTTCACAAGCTTCATGGCACGAAGGTTAATCTCACGATAGCCCTTGATGGCATTTTTAACAGAATTTCTGGACTTGGTAAATGCCGGTGGGTCTAAGATTACCACATCATACTTTTCGCCTGCTTCCTCTAATTCCGGCAGCAATTCAAAGACATCCCTGCACAGGAATTTTACCGTGTCGGAAAGACCGTTCAATGCTGCATTTTCTTCTGCCTGATGTACGGCAAGTTCCGAAGCATCCACTCCGGTGACTTCTTTTGCTCCGGCAATTCCGGCATTTAATGCAAAGGAGCCGGTATGGGTAAAGCAGTCTAACACTCTTGCATCCTCACATAATTTCTGAATGGCAAGACGGTTGTATTTCTGGTCTAAGAAAAATCCGGTCTTCTGACCATCCTTTACATCTACGATATAATGCACACCATTTTCTACAATTTCCACATTGGTATCAAATGCTTCTCCGATAAAGCCCTTCTTAAGCTCCATGCCTTCCTGCTTGCGGACTTTTGCATCACTCCGCTCATATACGCCGCGGATTGTAATTCCATCCTCTGCCAAAATTTCCTTTAAAAGCTTTACAATAAGCTCTTTATAACGGTCGATGCCAAGTGCTAAGGACTGCACTACCAGCACATCCGAAAACTTATCAATAACCAGTCCCGGCAGGAAATCTGCCTCTCCAAATACCACGCGACAGGATGAGGTGTCTACCGTCTTTTTCCGGTATTCCCATGCCTGCTGCAATCGTGTCCGGAAAAATGCTTCATCAATAACTGTATCTTCTTTTCTGCTGAAAAGGCGCACCCGGATTTTGGAATTGCGGTTGATAAATCCAATGCCCATCGGATATCCGTCAAAATCGTGTACCAGCACCAGATCTCCGTTTTCAAATGTTCCCATGACACTTTCTATTTCATTATCGAAAATCCACATGCCACCGGATTTTACCATTCTTCCTTCGCCTTTTTTCAATGTTACAACTGCACTCATGTTAGTCCTCCTTCGTAACCTCTTTCTTATAATTTACCACAAATATACCAATGCATACCAGTATCAGGGCAATCACACTTTTGATACCTGCTGCCTGCTCTTTTTCTCCTAGAAGCCATGCAGAAAGAATCACACCAAACACCGGGTTCATAAATCCAAATACCGCTACACGGGAAATCGGATTATATTTTAATAAAATGCCCCACAGCGTGTATGCGACGGCAGAAATGCATGCCATGTAAAGCAGCAGTCCAAAGGATGATGCCGTAAATCCGCTCAACCGTCCACCTGCTGCAAAGCCGCACAATGCCATAATAATTCCACCCACCAGGAACTGGTATCCACTCAGCATGACAGGATTTTCGGATTTGGAATACCGCTTTAACAACACGGAAGAAAATGCATACGCTACCGTTGACAGGAAAATAAATCCTTCTCCGGTCACGCTCATATGAAAATCAAATCCGCTGTTTCCCATATTTACCAGTGCCACGCCTGCAAATCCAATGATACAGCCTGCTATTTTCCGCGCCGATAATTTTTCCTGATGGAATAAAAGACTTGCTACCAGAATTGCCACGAATACATTTAACGCTTCGATGATGGATGCTTTTACCCCGGAGGTGTGCGCCAGTCCGATATAGAAAAGCAGGTACTGTCCCACAGTCTGCAGACTGCTTAATTTAAAAACTTTTCCAATGGAGCCCTTTGTCGGACGCAGAAACCGTCTGCTTCCAATACTTCCCAATAATATTGTTAAAATTCCCGCCAGCGTAAACCGATAGCCAGCATACAGAATCTGGGACGCCACCTCATCCGATGCAATGTGCATCATCTGATAGCCGATTTTAATGCACGGAAATGCACTGCCCCACAACAGGCAGCACACCAATGCTCCCAGCCAGACTACTATGGTTTTCTGCATGAATTTTTCTTTTGTTTCCATTGCTTTCATCCTTTTCTCAAGCTTTCGCTTTTCTTCTCATTCTTGTCTCATTTCATCATAGACACCAGTGCCGGCTCTGTCAAATAAATTCTGTCCCTACTGATATACTTTTTCCCTGAAATATGCGATAATAAATATGTTTGTATAGGTGCTTGCGAAAGGAGATAATTTGATGATAACAATAAGCCTTTGCATGATTGTAAAAAACGAGGAGCAGGTTCTCTCCCGCTGTCTGGATTCACTCGCCGGTCTGATGGATGAAATCATTATCGTGGATACCGGCTCTTGCGACCGCACCAGGGAAATTGCTGCCCGCTATACCGATAAAATCTATGACTATATCTGGAAGGATGACTTTGCAGATGCCAGAAATTTTGCTTTTTCCAAAGCTTCCATGGAATACATTTATACCGCAGATGCAGATGAAGTCTTAGATGATGAGAACCGGGAACAGTTCCGGCTTTTAAAAGAAGCCATGGTTCCGGAAGTCGAAATTGTACAGATGAAATATGTGACCAAAAATGAATTTAATACGGTGCTTAATTTTAAAGAAGAATACCGTCCGAAGCTCTACCGGAGACTCCGTACCTTTACCTGGATTGACCCGATTCACGAAACGGTGCGCTTAGACCCGGTTGTCTTTGACAGTGATATTGCTATTACGCATCTTCCACAGTCCCTGCACAGCAGCCGTGATTTCAAAGGCTTCTTACTGGCATTTGACCGGGACGGACGGCTTTCCGAAAAATTGCACCGGATGTATGCCAAAGAGCTCCTCATGACCGGGGAGAAAGAAGATTTCATTGCCGCCGCAAAAGTATTTCTTGCTACCCTGCAGGATGAAACCGCTTCTGGGGATGCCCGCAAGGAAGCCGGCTGTATCTTAAGCCGCTGCTACCGGATTACCGGAAATGTCAATGAATTTTTCAAGCTGGCACTGAAGGATATGATTACTACCCCTTGTGCAGAAATCTGCTGCGAATTGGGAAATTATTTTTTTGACGCAGAAGATTATGATGAAGCAGCCGTGTGGTACTACAACGCTGCCTTTGAAACTGCCAGCATTCTTGATGTCCATACCAGTGGAAATATTCCGCTGAACGGACTGGCTGACTGCTATGAAAAATCCGGGAATGCAGCCCAGGCGGAAGAATATAGAAATGCAGCCAGACAATGGCAGCTCCCAGACGATAATTCTTAGTCCCTTCGACTTGAATAATCATGTACGAAGTGGTACTATGATAATAATTTAACAAACAAAATATATAGGAGGTTTTTCATGGATTACACACAGGAATATAAACAGAAATTAGTCTCCGCAGATGAGGCTGTCAAAGTCATCAAATCCGGTGACTGGGTAGATTATGGATGGTGTACCGGAACTCCGGATGCACTGGATAAAGCCCTTGCAAAACGTACGGATGAATTAAAGGATGTCAACTTAAGAGGTGGTATTCTGTTAAAACCGTTAGCTGTCTTCGAACGTGAAGATGCCGGCGAACACTTTACCTGGAACTCCTGGCATATGTCCGGAATCGAGCGTAAATATATCAACCGTGGTTTTTCTTACTACGCTCCAATCCGTTATTCCGAGCTTCCAAGATACTATCGTGACTCCGCTACTCCGGATGATGTGGCAATGTTCCAGGTTGCTCCAATGGACAAACATGGATATTTCAACTTTGGACCAAACGCCTCTCATATGATGGCAGTTTGCGAGACTTCCAAGAAAGTTATCGTTGAAGTAAATAAAAATATGCCTCGCTGCTTAGGCGGATTTGAAAACAGCATCCATATTTCCGATGTTGATTTCATCGTAGAAGGCGAGAATCCGGCTATCGGTGAATTAGGCGGTGGCGGAGCTGCTACTGAAATCGATCAGGCAGTTGCAAAATTAATCGTAGATGAGATTCCAAATGGTGCATGTCTCCAGCTTGGTATCGGTGGAATGCCAAATGCTGTTGGTTCCATGATTGCAGAATCTGATTTGAAAGATTTAGGTGTACATACCGAAATGTACGTTGATGCATTCGTTGATATTGCAAGAGCAGGAAAAATCAACGGTTCCAAGAAAAACATCGACCGTTTCCGTCAGACCTATGGTTTCGGTGCAGGAACTCAGAAAATGTATGACTACTTAGATGAAAACCCGGAACTTATGAGTGCTCCGGTAAGCTATACCAATGATATCCGTTCCATTTCCGCACTGGATAACTTTATTTCCATTAACAATGCAGTAAATGTAGACCTCTACGGTCAGGTAAATGCAGAGTCTGCTGGAATCAAACACATCAGTGGTGCCGGCGGACAGTTAGACTTCGTTCTGGGTGCATACCTTTCTAATGGTGGTAAGAGCTTCATCTGCTGTTCTTCTACCTTTACAACCAGAGATGGTCAGTTAAAATCCCGTATCCTTCCTACCTTAGATCCAGGATCTATCGTAACTGATACCCGTGCCAACATCCACTATCTGGTAACAGAATATGGTAAAGTCAACTTAAAGGGACTTTCTACCTGGCAGAAATGTGAAGCAATTATCTCTGTCGCACATCCGGACTTCCGTGATGAATTAATCGCAGATGCAGAGAAAATGCATATCTGGAGAAGAAGCAACAAATAACTACGTAACTTTTAAAAATCCCATGGGATAATCCCATGGGATTTTTGCAATATGATAGGTGGAACCCTTATGATTCTGTCCATAAATGCACACAATTTTCATGTTATCTCTTTTTCCTCTCTTCCACAGATACTGCGATAAATTTCCCAGATTAAAAATCCGGAAAGCGGACCTAAAATAACACCGGCTGTTCCATATATTTTCAGACCTGCATAAATACTGATAATAACCGCCAGCGGATGCACGCCCAGCCCTCTTCCCATAAGCCTTGGCTCCATAAATTCCCGGATAAAGGTACTCAATATAAACAGTATACCATATATCACTGCCGCAAAATACTTTCCACGGAATAAATCGATAATCAGCCATGGAATAAAGACAAGTCCTGTGCCAATAAAAGGCAGTGCATCACTCATTCCAATCAGCACTCCCGCCAGAATGGCATAAGAATTTCCGGTAAGGAACAGACCTGCTATACATACGCCACTGATTAATGCCAATATAATAAGCTGTGCCTTAAGATATGTTCCACCGGCATGACACATATTTTGAAATATCCGTCCGCCCCAGAAATAAAAGCTGCTTTTTCTCCAACGCTGCACCAGATTATTATAATCACAGAGTATCAGTACTGCCGCCACAACAGTTACAATGCAGATGCCAAAGAATGCTGCCAGTCCCCGCAAAGATGCCAGCGAGCCATTCATCATTGCCGGAATCAGCTTCGTTTCTGCCTGACTGCTGACATATGCCGCACAGTTTTTTCCCCACTGCACCATTGTCTCTGTTTTCATGCCGGTGATTTCCGCAACCCGCTCACAACAACTGCACCAGAGTGTATCTGCTTTTCCAAATAATGCCGGATAATTCGTTATCAGTGATACAAGTTCGCAGATTCCCTTGTATACAAGATAGCCCATCGGCAGAAAAATCACTGCCAGCAGCAACAGCACTGCAGCCGTACTTACAATTCCTTTGGGAAGCTTTGTTTTCTCTGACAGAAAAGCTACTGGTTTACATAATATTCTTGCAATAAGGATTGCCAGTAAAAAAGGAATTACAATCGGCAGTGCGAAACGCATTCCCAAATATACTGCAACTGTAATCCCTGCTAAATATATAATCTTTTTTATAAGTTGTCTTGTTTTCCCAGTCATACCATCAGTATGTGGCATCCCGGACTTTTTTATGTATTATAAATCTGAAAATAAATGAAATGCCTGACCTTTCGGTGTTATCTGAAACTGCATCTTCTTTTTGCTTGTGGGATGCAGAAATTCCAGCCGATAAGAACAAAGTGCCAGTGGAATCGACCTCATTCCCGGCAGACTTTCATTCTTCCTTCCATACTTTCTATCTCCCACCAATGGCCAGCCATGATGCGACATCTGCACACGGATCTGGTGATGCCGCCCGGTTTCTAATTTTACTTCAAGAAGACTGATTTCTTCCGCAGCTTCAGTTTTTTCCAATGTTCCATCCGCTGTACCCGCTCCTGAAGCAGCTTTACCATCTCTGCCATCTCTATCATCTCTATCATCAAGCGTACTACATTCCAGCACCCGATAGGTTAACGCCGCCCGCTTTGCATCTGCGGTTCCCTGTTTTACGACAGAAGAAGTATTACTTCTGCCATCCTTCTTAAGAAAGTCAATAAGCTGTCCTTCTTTCGGTTCTGCTTTTCCATATACCACTGTCAGATAATATTTTCCAAAACCGTTTTTCTGCATCTGCCGGTTCAGCTCTGCTGTGGCTTCTTTGGTCTTTCCAAAGACCATTACGCCTTCCACCGGCTGGTCTAAGCGATGGATGATTCCAATAAAGGGAGTCTCTCCTTTTGCAGCAAGATAATTCCGAAGCAGGCTCTCCATATCCTGCTCGCCCATACGCTTCGTCTGCACTGCAATCCCTGCCGGTTTTACACAGACAAGTAGCTTGTCATCCTCATATAAAATATGTTCTGCAATCTTATACATATACTTTTTCCTGCATCTCCTGTGCATTTTCTAATTGTAAAAATAAAGCTGAATTTGTTTTTACATAAATTTTAATACATACAAAGTCAACAATAATAGCTGCCGCAATAAGTAAAGCAAATAACAATGCCACCGGATTAGCTGCTACCAGACCATTTATAATTTAAATCTGTAACCTACCCCCCAGCTCAGACAGCTTTGCTGGCTGACGCGCGCATGCGCATCTATAGACAATCTGGGGCTACACATTCTATAATTTAAATCTGTATCCTACCCCCCAGATTGTCTCGATATACTGAGGCTTTGCGGTATCCATTTCAATCTTCTCACGAATCTTTTTGATATGTACCGTTACGGTTGCGATATCACCAACGGATTCCATATCCCAGATTTCTTTAAACAGTTCTTCCTTGGTAAATACATGATTCGGATTCTGTGCTAAGAATACCAGTAAATCAAATTCCTTTGTGGTAAATGCCTTTTCCTCGCCATTTACCCAGACGCGGCGGGCTGTCTTATCAATCTTGATTCCACGAATCTCAATAATATCATTTTCCTGCACATTGCTGCCAATCAGTCTTTCATAACGGGCAAGGTGTGCCTTTACTCTTGCTACCAGCTCGCTTGGGGAGAATGGTTTTGTGATATAATCATCTGCACCTAGTCCCAGTCCGCGAATCTTGTCAATATCATCCTTCTTGGCAGATACCATAAGAATCGGTGTATTCTTTACTTCACGAATACGTTTGCAGATTTCAAAGCCGTCCATGCCCGGAAGCATCAGGTCTAAGATATACATGTCAAAATCAGATGCCAGTGCTTTCTCCAAGCCCCTTGCTCCATCACTTTCGATTTCGACATCGAAACCGCTTAACTCTAAATAATCCTTCTCCAGTTCTGCAATTGAAACCTCATCTTCAATAATCAATACTTTACTCATTTGGAACCTCCTGATATTTTCTCAGTACAAAATACATGATTGTACCTGTTTCTTCTTTACTGGTTGCCCATATCTTTCCGCCATGGTCTTCAATAATTTTACGGACAATGGATAAACCGATACCGCTTCCGCCGGTTGCAGAATTTCTTGAAGTATCTGCCCGGAAGAACCGGTCAAAGATATATGGCAGGTCTTTCTTTGCAATTCCTTTTCCATTATCTTCTATCTCTACCTGGATAAAATCACCCACATCCTTTACACGAATATTGATAAAGCCCTTCGGCTTATCCAGATATTTGATGGAATTATTAATAATATTATGAATGACACGCTTTAACTGCTCCGGGTCTGCAATAATCTGCACATCATCCCCAGCGTAATTAAAATACGATAAACCAATATTTTTTGCCTCTAAATCCAGGCCGATTTCTTCTACGCAGTCATCGAAATATTCCATTACATTTATCTTGCTAAAATTATATGGAATTCGATTAGTATCAATCTTTGAATAAAGTGTCAGCTCATTTAATAATAAATCCATCTCATTGGCTTTATTATAAATGGTCTTGATATATTTATCCCTTTTTTCCGGCGTATCTGCCACACCATCCATCAGGCCTTCCGAATAACCTTTCACAGCAGTAATCGGGGTCTTTAAATCGTGGGCAATATTACTGATTAAAACACGGTTTTCTTTCTCTGATGCCAGCTTCTCTTCTGCAGAATCTTTCAGTCTCTGCCGCATCTCTTCGAAGTTCTGGCACAGCTCGCCAATTTCATCATTGCTGTCTATTTCCAAAGTAAAATCAAGGTTTCCCTCTTTGATATTCTGGGTTGCCATCTCTAACTTCTTAATCGGAGTAATGATGCTCCGGTAATTCCATATGGTAAGCATACCTGCCGTCAACAAAAGTATCAATAACACAGAAATAATAATATCTATCAGAAGTTCCTTCATTTCCGGCACAAGTGATTTAATAGATGTAATTACAAACAACGTTCCTTCCGAACCATCCGAAAAATCAAAGTCAATCCGCTTAATCATTTCCTGTTTATCACTGTCAATGAAATAGCCGGTCTCTCCCCCTGTCTTTGTATCCATGTAATCCGGCAGATTTTCCGGAACCGTATTCAAATCATTCGTTCCCACATAGACTTCTTCATTATCCCTCATGACAATCAGGTAGGAGTTTTTCTCCTGCAGAGTCTCATTAACCTGCATTAAATATTTCATGTCCAGGAATTTGTCCGGGTCGCTTTCCGCTGTATCCAGTAACTTCTGACAACTGTCCTTTGTCACCCGGTTCCACATCTGCACCGTATTGGTCAGATAACTAATATTTCCATCTTCCACCTGATAGGTGTTGGCAATATCTCTTAACTGAAAATAACGGAATCCGCACATTGCCAACGCGGCCAATGTCACCGGCACAAATATGATAATACAAAATGATATAATCAGCTTTGTCCTTAGTTTCATTCTCAAGCCTCCAGTTTTTCATAATCATAGTATACCACATGCAGTCTCTTTTCCCATGAAAATTCTGAGAATTATTCTAAAGAATTTATAAATTATTTTCCAACCACCCAAAACTCTTTGCTGGTTTTCTCATTAAAACTACGAGAAACACGCTTTGCGAGTTTCTCGAGTTATCGCGGTGCTCGCCAAATCTGCATGCAAGCATGCGATTTTTCTCGCTACTCGCGTAAATGCCAAAAGACCTCTTTCCGGCATTTCAATCATTTCCCTTAAGAAATAAATCTTTTCCGAAAAGAGGTCTTTCTTCTTTATACTATTCTGGAATCTATTCCAATATTATAAGTGTTTCTTTAATTCATCAACTTTGTCCAACGCTTCCCATGGAAGTGCAACATCGGTTCTTCCAAAGTGACCATATGCTGCTGTCGGGCGATAAATCGGTCTGCGTAAATCAAGCATCTTGATAATTCCTGCCGGACGAAGGTCAAAGTTCTCACGGATAATTTCTACTAATTTCTCATCAGAAACTTTTCCGGTACCAAAAGTATCAACCATAACAGAAGTAGGCTGTGCTACACCAATTGCATAAGATAACTGAATCTCACAACGCTCTGCAAGACCTGCTGCTACTAAGTTCTTAGCAACGTAACGTGCTGCATATGCTGCTGAACGGTCAACCTTGGTGCAATCCTTACCGGAGAATGCTCCGCCGCCGTGACGGGCGTATCCACCGTATGTATCTACGATAATTTTACGTCCGGTAAGACCTGCATCACCGTGTGGTCCACCGATTACGAAACGTCCGGTTGGGTTGATGAAAAATTTAGTATTCTCATCAACTAATTCCTTTGGAAGGACTGGGTCAAAAACATATTTCTTAATATCCTCATGAATCTGTTCCTGAGTTACATCCTCGTCATGCTGTGTAGAAAGTACAACTGCCTCTAATCTCTTTGGTTTTCCAGCCTCATCATACTCTACAGAAACCTGTGATTTTCCGTCTGGTCTTAAGTATTTTAAAGTACCATCTTTACGAACTTTGGTTAACTGTAATGCCAGTTTGTGAGCTAAAGAAATCGGATATGGCATATATTCCGGTGTCTCGTTGGTTGCATAACCAAACATCATACCCTGATCTCCGGCACCGATTGCTTCAATCTCCTCATCGGTCATTTTATTTTCTTTTGCTTCCAAAGCCTTGTCAACACCCATTGCAATATCCGGTGACTGCTGGTCTAATGCTACCATAACAGCACAGGTATGTCCGTCAAATCCGGTTTCTGCATGGTCATAACCGATTTCATTTACAGTATTTCTTACAATTGCAGGAATGTCTAATTTTGCCTTTGTAGTAATCTCTCCTGTTACAAGTACAAATCCGGTACAGCTTGCTGTCTCACAGGCAACACGGCTCATTGGATCCTCTGCCATACATGCGTCAAGAATTGCATCTGAAATCGCATCACACATTTTGTCTGGATGTCCTTCTGTTACGGACTCTGATGTGAATAATCTTTTTTCCATCGTTTTCTCCTCTCGTTTTGTTGATTCCCTTATTAAGTATCTGGTGGATGCGCTTGGCTCCTCTTTCTTCCAGACCTTTTTTCGCTGCTCGCGTAAAATAAAAAAACCGCTTACATCATAAGCGGACCCGATAACGGTAAAGATAATCAAATCCTCTTATTGTTCGACTTGCTCGCTCAGGTTGGCACCTTCCTTATGTTGTGGGGTTGCCGTGACTTCATTGATCCTATGTATCTCCATCACTCTGAATAAGAGAAATTACAATATTGAATTTTCAAATCTCTATGGGAGAGAATACACCTATTATATCGAAATGTCAAGCACCATATTTTCTCATCAACAGAGAAAACATTCCTTATTACTTTTTGTATCCTTTTGACAAATTTTGCCGATTTTTACTGTTAAGATTGACATTTTTAGCAAAAAGAATATACTTAAATAGGAATATAATTGTGATTTGTTCTATCATAATTATAAAATCCATCCAGAATGAGGACCACATGCATGAAAGAATATCAGACAAAAGATTTGTTACCAGGTATGGTTACAGCAATTCCTGTCCGCACCAAGCGTGGACAGCTTATTATTAATCCGAATGTAGAACTTACGCGTACCCTGATTTCCAGACTGGAATTTTATGGCATCGCCAGTGTGCAGATTACAGAAAATAAACAGGTCGCTACTCCAATGGAAACGCCAAAAGATCCGGCATATTTTCCTGCCAAAAGCCCTGTTTCTGCACCAAGTCCGGTTTCTGATGCTTCTTACTCACAGAAGCTCAAAAGTTCTCCGGAATTCCAGCGTTTTCAGGTAGATTTCACCCTGCGTTCCCAGGATTTAAAGAACTGTTTTGATGCTTATCTTTCCGATGGAGGAACCGTAAACAAAGAAGAGCTTTTATCAAAGACCATTTCTTTAGTAAGTCCAAAGCAGACCACTCTGGATGTCTTTGATATGTTACATAATATGCGTCAGGTCAACGACAGCACCTATGCACACAGTCTGAATGTTGCCATCATCTCCCGTATTATCGGAAAATGGCTGCATTTTTCCAATGAAGAATTAGACACTCTCACCCTTGCCGGTCTGCTTCATGACATCGGTAAGACAAAAATTCCGGATGAGGTCTTAAATAAAGACGGAAAATTAACAGATGAAGAATTCCAGATGATTCGTAATCATCCGAAATATGGCTACGATATTTTAAAATCCCAGCCATTAAATTCCCATATTAAAAAGGCAGCTCTCATGCACCATGAACGTTGCGATGGTTCCGGTTATCCAATGGGGCTTACCATGGAAGAAATCGATGACTATGCACTCATCATTGCAATTGCCGATGTTTACGATGCCATGACAGCAGCACGCTCCTATCGTGCTCCCCTTTGTCCGTTTGAGGTAATTGCCGAATTTGAAAAAGACGGTCTGCAGAAATATAAGCCAAAGTATATTCTGACCTTCTTAGAGAATATTGCCAATGCATACCAGAACAACCGGGTTATGTTAAGTGATGGTACTTCCGCCCGCATTGTTTTATTGAATCATCGTCGTCTTTCCAAGCCACTGGTTCAGTTAGATGATGGAGCCTGTATTGACCTTGAGAAAAGTCCTTTATATATCAAAGCAATCATATAAAAAGAATGTGCCTTGGCACATTCTAGCGCCTGCGGCGGTCGCTTGCGACATCTGCCTTATACGCCGCAGTGCGCATCCTCGCGGAGCGTTTTATACTTTACAGGAAAGCAATTTCCTGTAAAGTATAAAAAATATCTGATAACTATGCCTCATTTGCAGCATATTTACCAGATATCTTTTTTTGGTTATGATAACGCTTTTTAACACTTCTGTCTCATTGCAATATTCATATTAGTATTTATATTCAAAACTTTCTATATTGTGATGCTCTTATCTTATGATACTTTCAATGTGAATTTCTGGATTTCTTTCTCGGAACTTACCTTTTCAATCATTGCACCAAGGGAAGCTAATTTCTCTTCAAAATGTTCATATCCACGTTCAATATAATAAATATCATCTACAATGGTGATGCCTTCTGCTGCAAGACCTGCAATTACAAGGGCTGCACCTGCTCTTAAATCCGGAGCACTGACTCTTGCACCTGTGAATTTTTCAACACCAGTAATAATTGCAATATTGCTCTCTACTTTCACCTGTGCACCCATACGGGTCAGTTCATCTACATATTTGAAACGGTTTTCAAAAATACTCTCCGTTACGGTACTTGTTCCTTCTGCTAATGCTAAAAGCACCGACATCTGTGGCTGCATATCTGTTGGAAAGCCAGGATACGGTAAAGTAGTTACCTGGGTATGATGCAATGGCTTGCTGGATACCACACGTACTGCATCATCAAATTCTTCCACTTCACAACCAATTTCAATTAATTTTGCTGTGGTTGCCTCTAAATGCTTGGGAATAACATTTTTAACAGTTACATCACCTTTGGTTGCAGCCGCTGCAAACATAAAAGTTCCTGCTTCAATCTGATCCGGAATAATAGAATATTCTGTTTTATGAAGCTTCTCTACACCCACAATACGGATGACATCTGTTCCTGCACCACGGATATTTGCTCCCATGCTGTTTAAGAAGTTTGCTACGTCTACGACATGTGGCTCCTTAGCTGCATTTTCAATAATCGTCTTTCCCTCTGCCATGGATGCCGCCATCATAATGTTAATGGTTGCTCCTACAGAAACTTTATCTAAATAAATATGGTTTCCCACCAGATGTTCTGCAGTAGCAGAAATTAACCCATGCTGAATATCAACATCGGCTCCTAACGCGCGAAAACCTTTCAGATGAAGGTCAATCGGACGGGTTCCGATTGCGCAGCCACCCGGAAAAGCCACTTCTGCTTTCTTATATTTGCCAAGTAATGCTCCTAACAGATAGTAAGAAGCTCTGATTTTATTAATATATTCATAGTCCACGCTCAAATCATGAATCAGTGAACCATTAATCTTTACCTTATGTTCTCCAAGACGCTCTATCTTAGCACCAATTCCCTCCATGGCACTTAATAACACATTAATATCACGAACGTTTGGTAAATTATCTATTATTACGGTCTCATCCGTCATAATTGCTGCCGCAAGAATTCCCAGTGCAGCATTCTTAGCTCCACCAATCTCAACTTCGCCAACCAAAGGATTTCCACCTTTAATCACATACTGTTCCATCTCGCACCTCTATGCTTAGATTCCCTACAAAATTACAAACAAAATATTATAGTAACTTATTTCCTCTTTTGTCAAGTATTTCTCATACCTCAAAAGAATTATCTACAATAGTATTATTATATTATATATTCACTGACTTGTAAATCGAAATTAATTCAGATAGTTCACCGGATTTACCTGGGAACCATTAATTAATATCTCAAAATGCACATGCGGACCTGTAGAACGTCCCGTACTTCCGCTTAATGCAATCACTTCACCCTGTGATACGCTCTGCCCTGCTTTTACCAGTAATTTACTGTTATGTGCATAACGTGTCATTCTTCCATCCGGATGGCTGATTAAGACGCAGTTGCCATATCCGGAAACATAGCCGGCACTGACTACTACACCATTGCTGGATGCAAATACCTTGGTTCCGGTCGGACATGCCCAGTCAATTCCTTTATGCATTCTGCCCCATCTTCTTCCAAAACCGGAAGAAACTCTTCCGCCAATCAGCGGTTTAATGTAAGTTGGCGGTATCTTGGTTCCACGCTCAATAACTGCCGGCGTTGACTCTGTCAGTATGGTCTGGTGGATCATACTCCGCTCCGTCTCAATTCCATTCTCTGTTGTCACCACCATATTAACCTCGCGATGTCCGGTAGTTCCCTCTGCAAGCACCACTTCGTCGGTCGTATACCATGAATCATTCGGTACAATCTCCGGCTCTGCGGTATAATCCTCTTCATATACTACGCCTTCGCTGATCCGTAAGCTGATGTCCGGCTGAGGCACCGACAGAATCAGTTCTTCACCGGCACTGATTACTGCATCTTCCCCGGACAATCCATTGAGTGCTATAATTGCTGCCACCGATGTATCATGCTCCTGTGCAATAACCGACAGACAGTCTCCCGGCTGTATCTCATATATTTTATTCGTTTCTTTCTCTTTTGTTACTTCTTCCACCGCGGCATCTATATCCGTCAGAGTGTCCGCTGCTACCAGATTGGTGAACACTTCCACATCCTGTGCAAATTCCATCGAAAGAATTCCGGTTTCATAATTATTTTCCCCGGGATTCTCCTGTGCATCGGAAAGATAGATTCCAAGCTGCTGCGCAATACCGGCATCCGCAGAATCTTCTGTTTTTTCTGAAACGCCTGCCTCTTTTAAGTTTGCAAGAAGCATTCCCTCCTGATGATCTGTTTCCTTTTTGAACTCTACCTCAAACCGATTATCCGTATCCTGTTCTTCCTTCAAACGTCCTAAAAACGTTTCTACCTCATCTAAAGTTGCAAAAGAAAGCTGGTTTTCACCGGCACTTACCGTATATGCAAAGATTTCTCCGGAATTTTCTTTCTTAAGCTCCTTTGTAATCTTTTCTTTTAATGCAGTTTCACTTAACAGCTTCTGAAATGGCTTATGGCTTTCTGTTGTCTCATAAGAAATCTCCTGCATCAGATAGCCTTCACTCTCTTTTGCCATTTGCCGCCGGCTTTCGTGTACTGCCTTTTCCACATTTGTCTTGCTGCTGATACAGCCTACCACTTTATTATTTACGGTTACCACAAAATAATTCTGTCCCAGTGAAAATTTCTGCAAAAGTACCACCAGTACCAGACAGACGAAAAATATGCCTGCTGCCCACATGCGGATACGAATCTTTTTATCGACTTTTCCAATTCTATTTAAAGTTGTTGATTTCTTTTTCTGCTCCTGCATCTTATCTGACTTCTTCATTTTATCTGATTCCTGCATCTTCACAGGTTCCTGTGCATTCCCTGGTATCTGCATCTTTTATTCCATCCCGAGTTTTTCTTTTACTGCATCGATTGTTTCACGAATTGACAATCCCTCTTCGTTTACTGTTACATCCGCATATTTTTCATAGTATGCAGTTCTCTCATCATACAAATCTTTCAGCGTCTGACCATCATTCAATACCACACCGCGGTTTTTCAAATCACCAAGACGCTCTTCTAATGTCTCATAAGATACACTCAGATAAAGTACGGTTGCAATTTCTTTATAATGCTCCATGGCATTTGCACAATATACTGCACTGCCTCCTGTGGCAATAACTGCTTTATGTCCTTCTATGCTGCTGTTTACCTCATCCTCAATCTCAAGGAATCCTTCTGTTCCATGCTCTGCAATCAGCTCACACAAAAGCTTTCCGGTCTGCTGCTGGATGACTAAATCTGCATCCACAAAATTATAGCCTAATGCCTTCGCCAATACGACACCTACAGTACTTTTTCCTACGCCCGGCATTCCGATTAATACGATATTGTCTTTCATTCCATACTCCTGTATCTATGTGATAGAAAAGAAGCAGAAAAATAAATTTTCTGCTTCTCTATGTTCTTGTTACTTTATAATTTCTGCAATTATTCTGTTGCTGCCTCTGATGCTGTCTCTGTCTCACTTACAGATTCTGTTTCTGTATCTGTTTTCTTGATGGTATAGAGCTTATCAAAGTTAACAGCTGCCCATACATCATCATTTACCGTCCATTCTTTTTCTTCCTTGTAGCTGTCGCATACTTCAGTATATTTATCGGACTGACGCTGGGAAACAATTGTTTCTTTCTCTTTGTCTGTTGCATCACGGTCAAATTCACTGTCTAAGCGGATAACATAATATCCTTTTCCATCTACGGAAATCATGGAAGAAACTTCTCCCTCTTTTAACGCATCTGCTGCTGTAATAATGGATGCATCCATACTTCCGGTTGCTGTTCCATCTTCACCGATTTCATCACTGCCGTATGAATAAGTGCTTACAGTATATCCGTTGTCTGTTGCTGCTGCATCAAAATCGGTTTTCGCTTCTTCTGCGATTTTCTCTGCAGTTTTTTCTAATTCTGCCTTCTCATCATCGGTATATTCCACATAATTCTTGCTGTCATCATAATGTGCCTCGGTAGAAACCTTGATATAACTGAATGTTCTCTGTGCCGCTTCTTCATCAGAAACTTCGGTATCTACAGTTGCAATGATTGCATTATGCATCTTCTTCTGAATCAGGTTCAGTCGAAGCATTTCTGCTACATATTCTTTCTTGGCACCCATGGTCCTGATTGCTTCCTTGCTATTGTCATCCATGAACTGCTGTGCTGCAGTATCAATATCAGAAAGCTCCTCATCCGTTATTTCCACACCATAGTCTTTCATATGGTCTTCCAAGAGATAATTGGTCTGAATCTGTGTCAGGATTCCATCTTTTACATTATCCTGCATAGTCTTACCGTTTCCGGATAAATCCTGTGACCACATATTTTCCTTAGCATATCCCATGGTAATATAGCTGTCATAGGATACTGCTGTATACTGTGCCATAAAGTTGGCAAGTCCAAGTGAAATCTCTTTATCTCCTAATGTAGCAACAACTGCATCTTCATCGATTCTGCTGCCACATCCTGTCATAGCTACGGAAGCTGCAGTAACAACCGCCAATGCAAGTGCTGTGAATTTCTTAAATCTCATATCACGTTCCTCCAAAATATTTATCATCGTTCTATTATAGTGCTTTTTCGTACATGCCGCAAGATTTTTATGCAGTTAAGCATCCTTTTTTATGGTTTTTTCTACCAGAATCGTCTGCACATCCAACACAAACTGGCGGATATAGTTGATACTGCTGCCTGATACTGTCCGGCTGTTGGTTCCCCGGTTCAGCACAAAATACGGTCCTTTCTGATCCGGTATAAATTTCAACGCATGATCATATTTTGACAGAAGTTCCGGTATTTTTGCCGGATTCACCGCAGCTTTTTCATACATGACAAAGCGCACTGTATTGCCACGCTCTACCACTTCCTTCATATACGCCTGATGCGCCAGCACTTTTATCAATGCAATGGAAAGAAGGTTTGTTACTGATTTTGGCGGGTCTCCAAAACGGTCTGTCAGCTCATCAAGCATCTCATCACTTTCTGAATCATTTTCAATGGCTGCAATTCGTTTATAAATATCCAGCTTCTGTGTCTCGTTTGGAATATAGGACGGTGGGATAAATGCATCCATTTCCACATCTACTGTTGTATCGAAGCTTTCTTCCACTCCGATTCCCTTCTCCTGTTTGACAGCCTCATTGAGCATCTTGCAGTAAAGGTCATAACCGACTGCCTCCATGTGTCCGCTCTGCTGGGCACCCAGCAGGTTTCCGGCTCCACGGATTTCCAAATCCCGCATGGCAATCTTAAAGCCGCTTCCTAAGTCTGTATATTCCTTGATTGCAGCCAGACGTTTCTCTGCGATTTCTTTTAACATTTTATCCCGGCGGTACATTAAGAACGCATATGCCGTCCGGTTGGAACGTCCTACTCTTCCGCGAAGCTGATAGAGCTGTGACAGTCCCATATTATCCGCATCATGAATAATCATGGTATTTACATTGGAAATATCAAGCCCCGTCTCGATAATCGTTGTGGATACCAGCACATCAATCTCTCCGTTGATAAACTGATACATAATATCCTCAAGTTCCCGTTCCTTCATCTGTCCGTGGGCAAATGCCACATTGGCATCCGGCACCAGTTCTGAAATTTTCGCTGCCATTTCTGCAATCTGGTTTACCCGGTTAAATACATAATAAACCTGTCCGTCTCTTGCTAATTCCCGGCAGATTGCCTCCCGCACCATTTCTTCATTATATTCCATGACATAAGTCTGAATTGCCACACGATCCATCGGCGGCTCCTCTAAAACACTCATATCACGGATTCCGATAAGGCTCATATGCAATGTCCTTGGAATTGGTGTTGCCGTTAAAGTCAGCACATCCACATCCTTTTTCATCTGCTTGATTTTCTCTTTATGAGCCACACCAAAACGCTGCTCCTCATCGATAATGAGAAGTCCCAAATCCTTAAATTTCACATCCTCAGAAAGCACTCTGTGGGTTCCGATAATAATATCCACCATGCCTTTTTTCAAATCTTCGATGGTTTTCTTCTGCTCTTTTGGGCTGCGGAAACGGCAAAGCAAATCTACTCTTACCGGGAAATCTTTCATCCGCTGGGCAAAGGTATTATAGTGCTGCTGCGCCAGGATTGTGGTCGGTACTAAATAAACTACCTGTTTTCCCTCCTGCACCGCCTTAAAGGCAGCACGGATTGCCACCTCCGTCTTGCCATATCCTACGTCTCCGCAAATCAGACGATCCATAATCTTGGTGCTTTCCATGTCCTTCTTGGTTGCTTCAATGGCAAGTTCCTGATCTTCTGTCTCCTCAAATGGAAACATCTCTTCAAATTCCTTCTGCCATACAGTATCCGGACCATAGACATAGCCTTCTTTGTTCTGTCGGATAGCATAGAGTTCCACCAGTTCGTGGGCAATTTCTTTTACCGCACCACGCACTCTGGTTTTTGTCTTATCCCAGTCCGGGCTGCCCAGCCGGTTTAGCTTCGGTTTCTTGGCATCGGAACCGGCATATTTCTGAATCAGTTCCAGCTGGGTTGCAAGAATATAAAGATTGCCTCCCTTGGCATATTCAATCTTGATATAATCCTTGACTTTTTTATCGACTTCGATTTTCTCGATTCCACGATAAATGCCAAGGCCGTGATTTTCATGTACCACATAATCACCTACATGAAGGTCACGAAAGCTCTGTATCTTTTCTCCCTCATAGAGGCGGTGTTTCTTCCGTTTCTTCTTTTCCTGCCCGAATATATCACTTTCTGTGATAACCGCAAATTTAATCAGCGGGTATTCGTATCCACGTTTTACTTTTCCATAGGCAGTTAAGATTTCTCCCGGCTGCAATTCCCGTTCAAAATCTTTGGCATAATAACAGCTTACCTCTTCTTCCTGTAAATCCTTCGCCAGATGCTCTGCCCTTGTCTTAGATGCGGATAATACAACGACCCGGTATCCGTTTTTCTTATAATTCTTTAAATCCTTCACCAGCGTTGCAAAGCTGTTATTATAGGAATTCACACCCTGCACCTGAATATGGTAACGGTTCGTAATGTCTAACTCCCGCACCTTCATATCCAGTGCTGCCAGTGCAAGTCCGTGGAAACTCTGCATCTTCGCAGTAATTTCCTTTCCGGTAAAGAGCGTTTCTGCCTGTCCCGGCAGAATATAACCCTTCTCCAAGCGCTGCTTCATGCTCTCTTCAAATTCCTGCTCTGTCACCCTGCCCTTTTCCATCAGCCGGGCAGGTTCATCCAGGACTAAAAGAGTCTCGTCTTTGCCAAAATAATCCAAAAGGCTTACCGCCTCCGGGAAGAAATATGCAAGGCTGCTGTCCAAATTAGCCGCACCACCTAATTCTTCTATCTCTTCTTCCAAAGCAGCCGCCGTCTGTTTGATGCGATGGCCTTCTTCATTTTTCATCTGGTCGCGGAACTTCTTTTCTGCCTTTACCGCTTCCTGTCGAATTTTCTTCAAGCCTGCCTGCTTCCGTTCTTCCGTCAGCACCAGTTCCGTTGCAGGATACAACGTAATTTCTTCCAAATTCTCTATGGAACGCTGGCTCTCCGCCTCAAAGCTTCGTAGGGAATCAATGGTATCTCCCCACATTTCAATACGCAGCGGATTTTCTTCCGTCAGAGGATATATATCAAGGATTCCTCCACGCACCGCAAATTCTCCCGGCATTTCCACCTGATAATTGCGCACATACCCCATCTGCAAAAGCCGCTTTGTCTCTGCCTCAAAGTCTAATTCGTCTTCCACCTTATAAGTACGCACCGCTTCTTTAAAGGCTTCCAGTCCTGCCATCCGGTTCATCAGTCCGTCAAAAGTCAATACCACTGTAACCGGCTTCTTTTCGGATAAACGTTTTAACAGGGCAATCCTCTCTCCGGTAAGCTGATTACTTCTGATATCCGACTGATAAAATAAAATATCCTTCGCCGGGAAATAGAGAGTCTCCCTGTCGAAAAAACGATAATCTTCTAAGATTTCCCTTGCTTTTTGTTCGTTAAAAGTAACGATGATTTTATTTCTAAAACCATCGTTCGCCGCAAATACCATATGTGCCTTCTGCGCATCCATGCATCCGGATATCTGAACGATACCTTGATTGCTCTTTAGCTGCTTTAAGGCATTTTGCAATTCTTCCAGTTCCGAAAGGGGCTGCAAAAATACATTCATAATGTTCTTCCTTTAATTATAGTCATTCATTGCCTGTTCGATTTTTCCATCGACAATCAGTTCTACCGCAGATACCGCATCTAAAAATGCTTCCTCTGCCAGTTTCCGGTCTGCCTTATCCATATGGCCAAGGACATGGTCTGCCAAATCCCAGCCCTGTGGTTTCTCACCGACACCTACCTTAATCCTAGCAAACTGCTCTGTTCCCACCTGCGCAATGATATTTTTAATTCCATTGTGTCCGCCGGCACTGCCTTTTTTACGAATCCGTATTCTTCCCGGTGCCAGGCTGATATCATCAAAAATCACTAACAGTTCACTGGCCGGATCCACTTTATAGAAATTTACTGCTTCAGCGATGCTTTCTCCGCTTAAGTTCATAAAAGTCTGTGGCTTCACCAGAACAACTTTTTCACTTCCGATCATTCCTTTGCCGCAGATTGCTTTATACTTTTTTTCGTCCATCCTTATATTATATTTTTCTGCCAGTACATCCATGACATCAAAGCCAACATTATGTCTGGTATGTTCATATTTCTTTCCAGGATTTCCAAGTCCCGCTATAATGTACATTCTTTCTTCCTTCTTCTGATGATTTCTGCAGCTGATTCTAACTGCTTCTGGTCATTTACTCCATTGATGTCTTCCGGGCTTTCCAGTGCAAATGCATCTACACGAAGTCCTTTATCCTTTAATATCGTAAGCGTATCCGGCAGATAATATTCACCCTGTGCATTATTCGGCTGAATCTTATCCAATGCCTGTGATAATTCCCAGGTATTAAATACATACATTCCGGAATTAATCTCATGGGATTTCAACTCTTCTTCGTTTGCATCCTTATGTTCTACGCTCTTTATAAATTCTCCGGATTCATTGCGGATAATTCTTCCGTATCCGGTCGGGTCATCTATCGTTGCTGACAATACGGTTACTGCATTTTTATGCTGGATATGATGCTCCAAAAGCTGCTTTAAGGTTGCAGATGTAATCAGTGGTGCATCTCCAAAAAGAATCAGTGTATTTCCTTCTTTTCCCAGGAAATCCTTGGCACATTTTACCGCATGACCAGTTCCAAGCTGCTGCTCCTGCAGTACAAATGTTACATCATCTTTATGTGAAATGGTATTCTCTACCTCTTCATGCTTATAGCCTACCACCAGACAGATATCCTCCGCTCCTGCTCCTTCTGCCGCTTCAATTACATAATCTACCAGACACTTTCCGTCTATTGTATGCACTACTTTCGGAAGGTCTGACTGCATTCTGGTTCCCTTTCCAGCTGCCAATATTACCGCTTTTAATGCTTCCATATTTTTATCCTCTTTATTCCTCTCCGGCTTTCTGCCGAAAATACTGTTATATTTTAGTATACTTCTTTCCTAGAAATTTGTCATCCTTTTTTCCACAATATGAAATAGATGACAATGTAAATCTGCCGTGGGGCAAATGGAAAAGCGAAAAAGACTATAAGGAGCACTAAGAATTTTGAAAAAAATTTTTATCAGTTCTGACAACCGGTGCAAATCAACATCCATGTTGCTTGCGCCTCGCCGGCACTTCCCTGTGCCGGCGTTGTCTGTTTTCGCCCGAAATTCCAAGTGCTCCTAACAGGCTTTTTCATGCTTTCTCATTTGCCCCACGGCATATTTATACTTCATTCTATCAATTGTTCAAAAAAAGAAGTGTGAAAAACAGGCTGCCACATTTCTGTGACAGCCTGCTCGTCTTCCTTATTCTATGTACGTGTTACGCCTCCTCAGCTGCGATTTCACTTTCGTACTTTTCTAAAATAATCTGCTGTATCTTATTTCTGGTATCTGAGTTAATTGGATGTGCAATGTCTCTGTATTCCCCATCAGCAGCCTTGCGACTTGGCATTGCAATGAAGAGTCCCTTCTCTCCGTCAATCACCTTGATATCATGTACAACAAATTCTTCATCTATGGTAATGGATACCACAGCTTTCATTTTACCTTCTTTTTCAACTTTACGTATTCTTACATCTGTAATCTGCATTATGTTACCCCCTTCACGCCTTTCTCTTAAGTCTTCTGCCTACAGTGCATATCTGTCATTGCGTTCAAGTACAACCTTTACTCCGTCGTCACCGCAATAATACGTGTTGGCTTTCAGCGTTCCACGGCTTTCCACGATACAGTTTTCAATATGCGTATTATCTCCAATATATACGTCATTGAGAATAATGGAATTCTTGATTACACAATTCTTTCCTACAAACACATTTTTAAACAATACAGAATTTTCTATTTTACTGTTGATGATACATCCACTGGAAATCAGGCTGTTCTTCACATCAGAACCTGCATTGTATTTTGCTGGTGGATAATCATCTACTTTCGAATAGATATGCGGTGTCTCACGGAAGAAGTAATTTCTCACTTCCGGTTTCAGGAAATCCATATTGGTATTGTAATATGAATCTACTGTTGCAATATTGCTCCAGTAATCTTCCATTTTATATCCATAAATTCGTTTCATATTCTTATAACGAATCAGAATATCTGTAACAAAGTCCCATCTGTCTTCCTGACCGCTCCGCTCTAACATTTCAATCAGTTGTCTTCTGCGGATGATATAAATACCGGTAGAAATTGTATTAGAGCTGGATACCATAGGTTTTTCTTCAAACTCTGTGATTCTGGATTCTTCATTCATGCGGATTACACCAAAGCGGCTGATATCTGCGCCTTCCGGCATATCCTTGCACACAACAGTTATATCAGCTTTCTTCTCAATATGGTAATCCAATACCTTATTGTAATCCAGCTTGTATACACAATCACCACCTGTAATAATTACATATGGCTCATGACGTTTTTTCAAGAAATCAATGTTCTGGTACATTGCATCTGCAGTTCCTCTGTACCACCAGCTGTTGTCAGCGGTTACGGTAGGAGTGAAGGTATAAAGACCTCCCTGTTTTCTTCCAAAATCCCACCATTTGGATGAACTTAAATGTTCATTTAAAGAACGTGCATTATACTGAGTCAGCACTGCAACGGTCTGAACATGTGAGTTGCTCATATTACTCAATGCAAAATCAATGCATCGGTAGCTTCCGCCGATTGGCATTGCTGCAATTGCACGCTTGCTGGAAAGTTCCTGCATACGATGATTGTTTCCACCTGCTAAAATTAATCCTAATGCCTTCATATTCTGTCACCTTCCTTAATAATAGCTCCACCGCCTGCTAACATTCCATCTGGATAATCTGACGGTTCCGTTACTCCGGAAATCGCTGTATTTTTTCCAATTGAAACTCCGTCTGGTATTACAGAATCTTCTCCGATAGTAACCAGATCAGATGCATATACTTTTTCATTCAATGTGCTTGGTGCATACTCGCCTACGCCTAAGTGGCAGTTTGCTCCAACAATGGTCTTATCTGCAATAATGGATTTCTCCACCACAGTATTCTCTCCAATCACACATTCTTTCATGATAATGGAATTGTGTACCACCGCACCCTTTTCAATCCGGACTCCTGCACCAATTACAGAATTCTGCACTTCCCCATAAATTTCAGCACCTTCTCCGATAATGCTGGTATCAACCTTGGACTCTGCCGCAAGATACTGCGGAGCTACATTATCGCTCTTGGTATAAATCTTCCAGTATTCTTCATAAAGGTTAAATTCCGGAATCAGATCAATCAATTCCATATTTGCTTCCCAATAGGAGGAAAGTGTTCCAACATCCTTCCAGTAACCATTGAATTCATAAGCAAATAAACGCTTTCCATTCTCATGGCAGTACGGAATAATATGCTTTCCGAAGTCACAATTACTCTGATCCTTCATAGCAATTAAACTGTCACGCAATACTTTCCAGTTGAATATGTATATTCCCATGGATGCGAGGTTACTTCTCGGATGTTCCGGTTTTTCCTCGAACTCTTTAATTTTTTTATTTTCGTCTGTTATAACCACACCAAAACGGCTTGCTTCTTCTATTGGAACAGGCATTGCTGCAATTGTTACGTCTGCATTATTTTCCTTATGGAAATCAAGCATTACTTCATAATCCATTTTATAAATATGGTCGCCTGATAAAATCAGCACATAATCCGGATTATAAGTCTCCATATATTTCAGATTCTGGTAAATCGCATTTGCTGTACCAGTATACCATTCACTGTTATCACTTCTCTCATATGGAGGAAGAACCGTTACTCCTCCGTTATTACGGTCTAAGTCCCACGGAATTCCAATTCCAATATGTCTGTTTAATCTCAATGGCTGATACTGTGTCAGCACTCCAACGGTATCAATACCTGAGTTGATGCAGTTGCTCAATGGAAAGTCGATAATACGATACTTTCCTCCAAATGCGACTGCAGGCTTTGCTACACCGGAAGTTAATACTCCAAGACGGCTTCCTTGTCCGCCCGCCAAAAGCATGGCTATCATTTCTTTCTTAATCACGTCATTCACCTCTCGTCATAAAATCAGGTCATTTTGGTATAACAAAAGTATAACACACTGCCCATATGTTGTACAGCATTCTGTATAATTATTTTATCTTTTTTCGCATATTTTAGTCATTTTAGACAATTTTTGAACATTTCTTGTCATTTTTACAAAATCACCTCCATTATTTTGCATTCTTTTTTCCTGACAGACAAAATAGATTTGCAAATTCCCTGCATATGGTTATAATATTAGGAAGAAATCTTTTCTCAAGAAACGAAATTATAAGTCAGGCAGGTAAAGAATTATGTATTCATTAAATTTTGAAGAACCTATTCATGTACATTTTATCGGTATTGGCGGTATCAGTATGAGTGGTCTTGCAGAAATCTTGCTGGAAGAAGGTTTTACCATTTCCGGTTCTGATGCAAAGCAGTCTGCGCTTACCGACAGCCTTGCCAAAAAAGGCGCAACCATTTACATTGGTCAGAAAGCATCTAACTTATCCATCCGTCCTGCACTGGTTGTCTATACTGCTGCCATCCGCGAGGACAATGAGGAATTTAAAGCAGCCGTAGATGCCGGTATTCCAATGCTTTCCCGTGCAGAACTGCTTGGACAGATTATGGATAACTATGAGAAATCCATTGCAGTTGCCGGTACCCATGGAAAAACCACTACCACATCCATGATTTCACAGATTCTTCTTGTTGCAAAGGCTGACCCTACAATCAGTGTTGGTGGTATCTTAGAAGCAATCGGTGGAAATATCCGCGTAGGTGGTTCAGAAGTATTCATTACCGAGGCCTGCGAATATACCAACAGTTTCCTGCATTTTCATCCGAAATACAGTATCATCACCAGTGTGGAAGCTGAGCATCTCGACTTCTTCAAAGATATCGATGATATCCGCCGTTCTTTCCATGAATTTGCCGGAAATACTGCACCTGATGGTGTATTAATCATCAATGGCCAGATTGCAGCTTTAGATCAGATTACCAACAATTTGTCCTGTAGCGTCACTACTTATGGTTTATGCGAAAACGATGACTTTTATGCTAAAAATATTACTTATAATGACCATGCCTGCGGCACATATACTCTGATGCACAAAACCGAAGACTTAGGAACCGTTTCCTTAAGCGTTCCAGGCAGGCATAATGTCTCCAATTCACTGGCTGCCATTGCACTTTGCTTAAATCTCGGTCTTCCTTTGGATGTTATCAAAAAGGGACTGCTTCAGTTTGGCGGCACCAAACGTCGTTTTGAATACAAAGGAACAAAGAACGGTATCACCGTTATCGATGATTATGCACATCATCCGACCGAAGTAGCTGCTACATTAACCGCAGCCCGGAATTATCCACACGGACGGATTATCTGCGTTTTCCAGCCACACACCTATTCCAGAACCAAGGCATTCTTAAGTGATTTTGCCCGGGTGCTTTCCATGGCAGATATTGTAGTCCTTGCAGACATCTATGCCGCCAGAGAGAAAAATACGATTGGGATTTCTTCCAAAGACCTTTTGGCAGAGCTTCAGAAAAACGGTCAGGAAAGTTATTATTTCCCGTCTTTTGATGAGATTGAAAAATTTTTATCAGAAAAATGCATAAACAATGATTTGTTGATAACTATGGGGGCCGGAGACGTGTATCTTATAGGCGAACACCTTCTCCAACAGTAGTTATCCACATTATCCACATCGTAATTCACATTTTTGTGAATTATGGATGTGGATTTTTTTGTTTACATAATGTATTTTTGAAAATCGCCATTCTATCTGTATTAACCGCCAAACTGCTCCCATTTCAGTTACCATAATGCACTTTCAAAAGAAAGTTATCCACATTATTCACAATTCTGTGCAAATGTGGAAACCCTTGATTTTACTGGATTTTTGGTTAAAATAAGACTTCTCAATTTTAGATTCATATGCTATAATGTGGTCGGTGAAAGAGGGAGTTCTTATGACAGACATAACATTACATACGAAAAGCAAATCCACGGTTACCTGCGTATCCAATACCTTTATTGATGAGTATATGGCAGATGCCAATGGAGAATTTGTAAAAATTTATTTATATTTACTCCGCTGCATCAACGCAGCTGAGAATTTTTCCATTTCTAAGATGGCTGATAAATTCGACCATACAGAAAAGGATATTAAACGTGCCTTAAAATACTGGGAGAAAAAACACTTACTCCAGTTAGAATATAATTCCGGCGAACAGCTTACCGGCATCTGCCTGTGTGAGCCTGTTTCTGCGGTTACGCAGGATTCTGAACATGCAGAAAAGCCTACGGAAGCATCTTCTGTAGATATCCGTCCATCCTATACAAAAGACCAGATTCTGTCTTTCCAGAATGATGAGGCTTCCAGCGATTTATTATTCATTATTGAACGCTATATCGGACATCCTTTGTCCATCAAGGATTATGAAACCATTCTTTACTGGTCAGATGAATTGAAATTCTCCACAGACCTGATTGAATATCTGGTAGAATCCTGTGTGGACAACGGTCATAAGAGCATCCGCTATATGGACAAGATTGCCCTTTCTTGGTCTGCTTCTTCTATCCGTACCGCGGAAGATGCCAGACGTTCTTCCAGTGCCTATAAGCAGACACATTATGGTGTCATGAAGGCATTTGGAATCAGCGGCAGAAAGCTGGCCGAATACGAACTTGAACTGGTAGATAAATGGACCAGCCAGTTTGGATTTACACTGGATATCATTTCCGAGGCATGCAAACGGACACTGCAGGCGACAAATCAGCCAAGCTTCCAGTATGCCGATACCATCTTAGAGAACTGGCATAAATGCAATATCCACCATTTAGAGGATATTGCTATATTAGACACTGCTTATAAAAAAAGCAAGGCATCTTCTTCCCGCAATGTCACCGTAAACAAGACTGCCGCCAACCGGTTTAACAATTTTTCACAGCGTACCTATAATTTTGAACAGCTTGAAAAACAGCTCTTAAATAATTAAGACACTTTTTTCAGGAATACTAAAGGAGCATTTCATGTCTCTTAATAATTCACAATACGATACTTTAATCCGGCAATATAATGCCAGACAGTTTCACAATCAGCATCTTCTGGATGAACGCATTCAGGAAGTCTATGGAAAATGTCCGCGCCTTACAGAAATAGACAACGAGATTTCTTCCATCTCAGTAGCAAGTGCAAAACAGCTTTTATCTGATGATGGAGCAGAAGATTCCTCTGTTCTCTCTTCATTAAAAGAACAGCTTGCTGCTCTTCGCTTGGAGAAACAGAATCTGATTGTTTCTCTGGGTTATCCGGCTGATTATCTGGAACCGGTTTACACCTGTAAGGACTGTAAGGATACCGGTTATATTGGGAATGAACGCTGTCATTGTTTTGTACAGGCTGCCATTGATTTAGTCTATACGCAGTCTAATGTAAAAGATATTTTAGCCAAAGAGAATTTTTCGAATTTCTCTTATGCATACTATTCCAAAGAGCAGATAAATCCCACAACCGGATTATCTGCTTATGATACTGTAAAAAAAGCTGTTGCAGACTGCAAGTCCTTTATCGAGCATTTTGATACCTCTTTTGAAAATCTCTTTTTCTATGGAGCAACCGGTGTTGGTAAGACTTTTCTTTCAAACTGCGTTGCCAAAGAGCTTTTAGATAAAGGACATTCCGTTATTTATTTTACAGCCTTCCAATTATTTGATATATTTGAAAAGGACACTTTCCAGAAGGACGCTGCAGCTTCTGCTGCCGGACAGAATATCTTCGACTGTGATCTTTTAATCATTGATGACCTTGGAACCGAACTTGCCAACTCCTTTACGGCATCCCGGCTTTTCCTGTGTCTGAACGAACGTATGCTGCGTCAGAAATCAACATTGATTTCTACGAATTTAAGTATCGACCAGCTTGCTGATGTATATTCCGAGCGTATCTGCTCCCGCATCTTCAGCAGCTATACGATGATCAAGCTTTTTGGAGACGATATCCGTCTTAAGAAAAAGCTGCATTAATTACGCATTCAATTAGATGCTATATCTATTGAACTATATAAGATAAATTATTTCTATGGAGGAACCTATTCATGTCAAACAGTGAAAGAAACTTAGAAACCCTTCCTACTGGTTCTCTTGGAATTATTCCATTACAGAGCTGCCAGGAATTAGGAGAAAAAGTTGACAAATACCTTGTCAAATGGAGAGACGAAAGACAGCATCAGCACCAGAATGATGCAGCTTTTATGGGCTACAAACGTGATTCTTATATCATCGAAGCTGTTACCCCTCGTTTTGGTTCAGGCGAGGCAAAGGGAATGATCAAAGAAACTGTTCGTGGTTATGACCTTTATCTTATGGTTGATGTTACTAACTACAGCCTTACTTATTCTCTGTGTGGTCAGACAAACCATATGTCCCCAGATGATCATTACCAGGATTTAAAGAGAATTATTGCTGCAATTGGCGGCAAGGCAAGAAGAATTACTGTTATCATCCCATTCCTTTATGAAAGCCGCCAGCATAGAAGAAGCACCAGGGAATCTTTGGACTGTGCACTGGCTTTACAGGAACTGGTTGCCATGGGCGTTGACAACATTATTACATTTGATGCACATGATCCTCGTGTCCAGAATGCAATTCCTTTAAAAGGTGGTTTTGAAACTGTTCAGCCTGCATACCAGTTTATCAAAGGTATCTGCAAGAACGTTCCTGACTTACAGATTGATTCTGACCACATGATGATTATCAGCCCGGATGAGGGTGGTACCGGACGTGCAATTTATCTTTCCAGTGTACTTGGTCTGGATATGGGTATGTTCTACAAACGCCGTGATTACAGCAGAATTGTTGACGGACGTAACCCTATTGTCGCACATGAATTTTTAGGTTCTTCCGTAGAAGGAAAAGATGTTCTGATTATCGATGATATGATTTCTTCCGGAGAAAGCATGATTGACGTTGCAACCGAATTAAAAAAGAGAAAAGCAAACAGAATCTTTGTTGTTGCAACCTTCGGACTTTTCACCAATGGTCTGGAAAAATTCGATAAAGCTGTAGAAGATGGAACTATCTACCGTGTAGTTACCACCAACCTGACTTATCAGACTCCGGAGCTTTTAAGCCGTCCATATTATATCAACTGTGACATGAGCAAATATATTGCTTATATTATCGATACATTGAATCATGATGCTTCTATCAGTGAGCTCTTAGATCCAAACGAGCGTATCCAGAAGCTTATAAAGAAATATAAAGCTAATCAGAAAAAGAAATAAATAACGGCAGCAAAAATGGCTTCGGAATTCCGAAGCCATTTTAATATCATGAGCAAAATAAAACTAGAATAAGTTAACCTTGCCTGCATATGTATCGTTTATAACATAGTATGCTGCATATTCTTCCGGTTTTAAATAAACCTTTAAAGACTTGATGCTGGATGCCCTGTGTCCGTCTGCTGTGAAAGCTTCTTTTGCTCTCTCAATCACGTTTGCAACAACATCTTCATTACCATCAAACTGAACAAATACTTCCGGTACAAGTTCTTTCTTCTCTGCCTTGGCAGTTTTCTTAGCCGCTGCTTTCTTGGTTGCTTTCTTTGCGGTAGTCTTTGCTGCTGCTTTTACAGTTGTCTCTGCTTTCTTTGCTGTCTCTTCTGCCTTCTTAACTGTCTCTTCTGCTTTCTTTACTACGGTTTCTGCTTTCTTCGCTACAACTTCTTTTGCTTCTGCCTTAACCTCTTCTGCCTTAACTACTGCCTTTGTCTCTGTAGCTTTTACTGCTGCCTTTACTTCGGCTGCTTTCTCAACTGGTCTCTTCTGCATTATAATTCCCTCCCTGAAAATTAATCACACACTAAAAACTTCTCCATTGCTAAAAGAGCTTCTTCTTCATCATTCCCCTCTGCAACAATGTTAACCGTCATTCCTTTGGACGGATTAAATGCCATAATTCCCATGATGCTCTTGGCATTAATTTTACGGTTATCACTTTCCAGAGTAATATTGCTGTCAAACCGGCAGGCAACCTGAACCAACTCTGCAATTGGATTATCATGTTTTTTTGAAACGTTTGAAACTGTAACTTCTTTTCTACTCATGTTATCTTCCTCGCTTCTAAGTAGTACAATTCGTACAAAAATTAATATATCCTACACGAACAGATTTTGCAATAGACTTTGTGAAAATACAGCACTAATACCGAAACTGCCAAGAAACTTCGGCTTTTTTTAGGCAATTTTATATGTTTTTTACGCTTTATTCACGCCTGTCTCTGCCCGTATCCCTATTCTGCCATTTTCATATAAGCAAAATATACATTACCTGCTGCATCAAATACATTCTGTGCATCCGTCATTGACATCTTCTCTGTTGCACCGGTTGCCGGATTATAAACATAGACTCCTGCATTATCATAGCCTGTAATTAATACAGCTTCACTTCCACTACTCATGGCAAATACCGGTGTTCCCAGATTGACATAATATAACACTGCATCCAGATCACTTCCAGTCAAATCAATGACTACAGAGTCCTGCAGGGTATCCTTTAAAATTTGTTTTGGTGTATTTCCGGATGTCATCAATTCTCCTACACCAACATTTAATCCCTGCATCGAAAGCATACCATTGATTGCTTTTGCTATCGTTGTTCCGGATGCGTCTGCATCACCTATTGTAATCGTCAGTGGTGACTGGGAAGATTTTCTTGCCCTCTTCCAGATATACTGCTGTCTGCTTCCTACCACAACGCCCACATTATCATTTGCCACTGCAATGGCTTTTGCCGCATTATCCGTTGCCAGCACTACTCTTCCGGCAGAATAAGCATAATAATAATCTGTCTCTTCCGGTTCTTTCAGATTCACATTTCTCGGCGACTCCAATACAATCCGCTTCGGAGTCAGCAGACGATCCGAGCTTATCTCTTCTTCCTGTAATAATTGCAGCTGCAGCTGCGTCTGTTTTCGTTCCGTTACCGTACTGTGAATGCTGACTACTTCTGCAGAATCTCCCTCACGATTCATAATTGTATCCTGTTCCGCCGGGACATAAGCCATACCGTTATACTGTTCCCGGTTCAGATAAATAGTATAATCCACAACTTCTACAGATGCCACATAATATCCATCCTTATGGTAATCTTTTAACACTCCGTGTTCTTCATCATCCGTATCTACAATATAAATATGATTCATCGGGAACTGTACATTTCCGGCAGAATCTGTATACACATCACTGTCATCCGCCTCGCCATAGATAAAATCATCTTCCATAAATGCCAGTGGCCGGATATACGTTCCTGCTGCCGCTGCCACTTCAAAGCTTTTCGAATTCTCCAGATTCAGAACAGTAATTTTCGAACCGCTGTCACTGTTGCCATCTGCAATATAAGCAACAAACTGGTTATTCTCTGATACCGCATAATTTCCTGTTTCAAATCCGCTGACTACTTCCTTTTCTTTGGTAGTAGCAAGATTAATCTCATACAGTGTCCCACCCATCATAATGTAGAACATTCCACTTTCATTTTCATACATCAGCTGTCCCAGTTCTGATTTCAGCACTTCGTAAGAGTGGGTGGATGGTATAAACAGTTCCTCTTCTACTGTATTTGCCACGCTGTCATAATGATAAACACCTACGCCCACCTGACCTTCGTGGTTTCCCCTGTTCATATAACCATATACAACAAAATCAGCACTTCCTGTTTCATCCACCTTAATAATCCGGATATCATGTTCCTTATGATTTTCCCTGGAATCAATCCCCTCATAACCACGGAAGCTGAACACCTGGGAAAGCTTTTTTTCTGTCGCATTGTAACACCAGAGTTCTCCTTCTTTTACAAAACAGAGAATACTTCCGGTCTCATTACTCTTATATTCCACATCGGACGAACATATTCCAAGCTGTAAATAATTCTCATAAAAATCATCATTCTCTGCCCGGAAAATTTCATCCATGGTTCTCTCAAAATTCAATAGATACATCCGGTCATTGGTATAACGGACACGGTAATATTCTTCTACATTATAATATTCCAGTTCCCCATTATCTCCGGTTGCCGTCACTACATAATCCAATAGAATTACATTATAGGAATTGTTGATTTCTTTGATGCTTACCGATGGGTCCGTCAGAACGGTCCCATTGAATTTATCCCATGTTACCTGTCGCAGTGTGGAATGAATACTGACATTGGCAAGTGTGGTATTATCCGCAGAAGAATCCGGTTCCATATAAGTTGCCAGAGAACCGCTTCCATCCTTTTGAAATGTTTTTTCATGGAAATCTTTTGCAAAATCAATGCTTTCCTTCACATAACAATCCTGCGGTTCAATAATCCTTGTATAATAATTTAAGGTATCATCCCCATGCAGTAAATGTATAATCAACAGATATTCCGCATTGGAATCCAGAAGATTCTGAATCGGAAGGTCTGCTGTAATCACTCCATTCTTCTGGGAATAACTATCTACCTTCGCATCTGCAATAAGCCGCTTGGTATCCATACTCCGAATTTCATAGGAAAGTTCATCCACTGCGTAGCTTCCATTCTGAACGCGGATTGGAAGCAGCCTGTCCGTATCAATCGGTGTAATGCTGTCCCTCATGTAAACTGCATTCATTTCATCTACATACCCGTAGAGTTCATTGATTTTCTGCTCTTTATAATAAAGCTGGACAGTCGGCAGCGTTGCCTCCTCCAGTTCTGTTGTCATATCAGGATTTGTTTTATTTGTCAAAAAACTAAACACTACGGTTGATACCAGAAACACACCTGCTAACACCAGTGCCCGAATCATTCCCTTATTCATCTGTATTCCTCATCTTCCTAAACTACGAAAAACACGCTTTGCGAGTTTCTCGAGTTATCGCGGTGCTCGTCAAATCTGCATGCAGGCATGCGATTTTTCTCGCTACTCACGTAAACAAACAATATAGCCATCAAAAAACGACAGCTATATTGTAATTCCTTTTTTGCAAAAGCTCAACCTCTATTTTATTACCTGCTACCAGCATCTGCGGCAGCGTCTGTAACGGCATCTGCGGTAAAACATCTCATGAAACAGAAGAATTTCCGGAGCATCCATGTCTTCCCGGTTTTCCCCAAGTCCCGCCTTATCACGGATTCTCTTACAAATCTGCCGCAGCATCAGCCGATCCGGATACTCGTCAAACATGAGACTTCCCTCATATTCCATCTTATCGCATTCTTCTTCCACCAGTTCCTGTACTTTTCTTATCTCCATCGGATACATCTCTTTCATGCGGTCTAAATCCCTCTGATATTCTAGCTCCGTCATGTAAAGATTCTGGATTGGGTTTGTCATATAAAAGGGCTGTTTGCCCGGCATCTGCTGCTGTTGCATCTTAAAGAAAATATCCTGATTATAATCCAATGTTTCCTTCTCTCCTGATTCTCATCAGTATAATATATGCAGGAGAGACTGTTTGTTGACGACAAAAATGCTGTTATCTGTTTGTTTCCAACGACATCAGAAATAATACCGCTGTCAGTTCCTTTGGGAACATGGCATGCAGTTTCAGAATTTCTTTTGACGTCAGTGTGTCCTGTTGTGCCGCATAATATGCAGCCGCAGCCACCAGCATTTCTTTTCCAAAGTTTTTAACTTCTGCAATCAGTCCTGCCGGCTCCCTTAATTTATGTGCAATGATACATTCTGTCACCTGTCTCAACTCTGCATCTACCAACTTCTTATGAAGTGTTTCCACAAAATGTTCCATGGAATATTCAATTGCTGCATCTACATCAAATACCTCTCCACAGATTTCTGCCGCTGCAAGGAAATATTCCCTCGGTGACATTTTCTCCTTTTCACTTCGTTCTGCCAGAAGTGTATGTACTTTATTAAATTCGCTTTTCTTAGCAAAACGTTTTACCGGCATTTCATCCCTGACCAGTAAATCCAGTTCTGTCATCCGATACAAAAAGTGATCCATTGCCCTGCGGTATTTCTCCATGGATTCCTTTTCAAAGGTATATACATAGCCATAATATTTTCCATAAACCTTCATGGTATCCTGGTATCCCATTCTGGCATTTGCCATTAAAAGAGCATGGTCAAAATTCATCATGGTTCCAAGGGAGCGGCTTGGCTTGATATAAGTTACATACGGCCGCTTGGCATAGGCATCGTGTGCCGGTGATGTATGTAAATCAACAGCAATAATCTGCTGTGCTCCCATTCGGATGGCAAGGTCAATTGGAAGATTATCATAATAGCATCCATCCAGATACGTTGTCTCTCCGATTTTATGCATCGGGAATAATGGAAAAATTGCAGAAGATGCCAGAATATAATCTTTCATAAGTCCTTCCGGAATGTCACGCTTTGTCAGTTCGCAGGGTTTTAAAGACGGAAATTCCACCGTAACCAATCCAAAATCTGTCTTTGATTTCCGAATCTTATCCTCTTCTATCAGTGTTTCAATAAAAGCAGTAAACGGTGAAATATCTGCACCTTTATTCTTTACATATTTTTTCAGGAATGGACCAATTGCCTCTCTCTGGTCATACATGCCCTCTATGGTATCCGTCAGATTGATTCCATCCTCCATCATATCTTCCATGGTTATGGTGCTCCATAGTTCATAAGCCCTGTCATAATCTCCCGTTGCCATTAAGGCTCCGTTAATGGAACCTATGGATGTTCCGGTTACAATCTGATAATCGATGCCAAGTTCATTTAATGCTTTCCAGACTCCCAGTTCATAAGAGCCTTTCGTACCGCCTCCACTTAATGCAATTCCACGTTTCATATAAGTCCTCCTCCGGTTATCTCCCGGCTTCTGCCTTTCTTTTAAGAAAGCCAGACTGTCAGTTTCTCTCCATTGAATGCGAACTCATTTTTACGTCCTTTGTAACATATCACAAATTTCTTATATACTTTTTCATAACCTTTATGCAGCATCCGGACCGTTAATGTCTCATCCTTTGTGACGGTCATCTCATATTCATTATATACACCATCCTGATATGTAAAATCTTCTCCGTTATCCTGATAATGCACATAACGGTCTTCTCCCGGATATACATCAAGAATCAGGGTATCCAGTTCAATCTCTCCCACATACTGCATCGGTTCAAAACATGGGATAATGCTTCCTGCTTTTACAAAAACCGGGCATACATCAAGAGGTGCGTCTTTTACAATATACTGCTTTCCGGTATATTTTTCCCTTGTATCATAGTCATACCAGGTTCCCTCCGGCAGATACAAAAGCTTCTTCGTCATTCCCTGCTCTACTACAGGAGCTACCAGCATATGCTCTCCAAACAGGAATTCTCCATTGAGATTCCAGGTTTCTTTATCTTTCTCATAATGCAATACCAGTGGACGGATTACCGGCATACCATTCTGCTCCGTCTCATGGAATAAATCATAAAGGTATGGCAGTAATTTATAACGAAGTTCAATATATTTCCGGTTAATATTTAATGTCTCTTCTCCGAAAAGCCACGGCTCCTGTCTGGTAGAACCCTTGGAAGAATGATTCCGGAACAACGGTGAAAAACAGCCGACCTGTACCCATCTTGACAACAGCTCCGGCGTCACATCTGCACCGAATCCACCTACATCTGTTCCGATAAATACCATACCGGATAATCCCAGATTGCACATCTGCGGAATTGCCATCCTCAGGTGCTCCCACAGGCTCTGATTATCTCCTGTCCATGCTGTGGTATACTTTTGGGAACCACTGTAACAGGCACGGGTGATTACAAATGGTCTTCTGCCGTCCTGCTTCTTCAAGCCTTCATAGGTAGCCTTTGCCATCAGATGTCCATAGACATTGTGCATCTGGCCATGGTCACATGGTCTGTCTTCGTCTGTAAATACGACATCTTCCGGCAGTTCTCCACGAAAGCTTGCCGGCTCATTCATATCATTCCATACACCGCGGACTCCTAAGTCCACAAGATATTTCTGTTTCTCTCCCCACCACTGTCTTACCTTCGGATTTCCAAAGTCAGGGTATACCGCATCTCCAGGCCATACTGCATTTACATAGGTATCCCCTTCCGGTGTCTTGGCAAAATATCCCTGCTCCATGCCTTCATCATACATATCATAACCTGGATCTAATTTGACACCCGGGTCAATGATAGTAACAATTTTAAATCCTTTTTTCTTTAAATCTGCAATCACTTCACCAGGCCTGCCAAAGTCCTTTTCATTCCAGGTAAAGACCCGGTAGCCATCCATATAATCAATATCCAGATGAATCGTATCAATCGGAATCTTTAATGCACGGTATTTATCCGCAATTGCGCGGATCTCTGCGGAAGTCTCATATCCCCAGCGCGACTGATGATAGCCTAATGTATAAAGCTGCGGAAGCGGTGTTCTTCCGGTCAGATAAGTATAATCAGCCACTACCTCCGGCATATTATCCCCGGCAATAAAATAGTAATCCAGATTGCCGCGGTCTGAGCCAAAGAAATAGTATTCCTTATTTTCTTTTGCCAGATCAAAATAAGTCTTACAGGTATTATCAAAAAAGAGTCCGTATACGCAGCTTTCACGCAATGTTATAAAAAATGGAATGGATTTATACAATGCTTTAAAGGCTTCCGTATGTGCTGCAGGATTATCTGTATTCCACATCTCATAATCATAATTCTTCTTATTTAACACACCTGCTTTATCACCAAAGCCATAGAAGGCTTCGTCTCCTTCCATGCGTTTCACCGCCTGTACATGGTAATTCTTATCTGTTGCCTGCGGCACCTCATGTCCCTCTGCTTTTAAGAATTCGATAAATTTCTCACTAATCTGTGTTACAAATTTCCTTCCACCACGATAGTCCGCACAGAGAAGTTGCCCTCTTGTATCATAAAAGTCCACCATAAAATTATCATATATGCGTATAATTAATTTTGCAGTCCGAACCTCAAGATAGTCAATTCCTTCCTGTACATCAAAATGTATATGCTTTGACTTTTCTCCCTCGATGGCTTTTGAACGATGTTCCTCACATTCGAACGGAACAAACACATTTACAATGTTATCTGTCAGAACCTCTAAACTTCCCTTGCCATATTCAAATGCAAAATGAATGATTCCATTCTCCACATAATAAGATTTTCTTTTTCCCAGCATACTTTTTCCTCCGTTTTTGCTTATATTAGCAGTAATGTACCTCCCACTATCATAAGTAATCCAAAGAATGCCTTTGGCTGTAGTCTTTCATTTAAAAACACAGATGAAAATACAATTGTAACTACAATGCTTAGTTTGTCAATCGGCACCACTACGCTGGCTTCGCCCAGCTGCAGCGCCCGGTAATAACAAAGCCAGGATGCTCCGGTCGCTATTCCGGATAAAATCAGAAACATTCCATCCCGGAAGGTCATACTCCGGACCTGTTTCTGTTTCTTTGTCACAAATACTACCACCCATGCCATAACAAGTACCACTCCAGTACGATATGCCGTCCCGAGATTGGAATTCACACCATCTATTCCCACCTTGGCAAGGATGGACGTCAGACTGGCAAATACTGCCGACAGCAGTGCATAGATAAGCCATGCCCGGCTCTTTGTGCCACTGCTTTTCTTTCTGGTAATCATGAGCATCGTTCCAACGCCTATCAATACCATGGCAATGATTTTCTTCTCGTTCAGTCCTTCATTTAAGAAAATGACTGCCAGAATCATCGTCAGGATTGTACTGGATTTATCAATCGGTGTTACTTTATTTACATCTCCTAGCTGCAATGCCCGAAAATAGCAAAGCCAGGATGCCCCGGTCGCTATTCCGGATAATGTAAGATAAATTAACGTCCGCGTTCCTATACTTCCGATTGGAGTATAAGATCCGGTAAGCCGTACCATAATCCATGCAAAAATCAATACTACAATCGTCCGGATTGCTGTTGCAAGATTCGAGTCTATTTTCTTAATTCCAACTTTTGCCAATATTGCCGTAATACCTGCAAAAAAAGCAGAGCCACATGCATATGCAAGCCACATATTTATTCCTCTTTTCTATTATCCCGGGAAAATTCTGTCTTAATCTGCACTGCAACAGACTTTATTTTTACCACCCACTTTTGCATCGTATAATGCTTTATCTGCCAGTAGAACAGCATCTTTTTTATCCCTGCCCGGCATAATGTTTCAAATATTATCTTATTCCATTCTTCCGCCTCTTTCGGTATTTCTCTTCTCTTGTTTGTTCTTTCCTGCACCCTTCATTCCCCATACATATCCTATTTCAGAAATCCATTTACAATCTGCTCCTCTGCCTCTTTTTCAGACAATCCCAGTGTCATCAGCTTAATCAACTGTTCTCCTGCTATTTTTCCAATTGCTGCCTCATGAATCAATGCTGCATCGATATCATTCGCTGCAAGAGACGGAATTGCCTCCACCTTTCCATTGTCCATGATGATGGCATCACATTCTGTATGTCCGCTGCATGCATTATTACCACGAATATAAGAAACAAACTTCTGGTGGGAATCTCCCTTTGCTACCGAACGCGATACCACATTTGCACTGGAATGTGCTCCATTTAAATCTACCGTAAAATCTGTCTCTGCTTTCTGCTGTCCATGAGTCATAATACGTTCATGAATCACAAGGGACGCATCTTCTTTAAGGTCTGCTTCGGTTGTACGGATTGTGGAGTCTACTCCTTTAATCTGAACACTGTCCATATCCATGAATCCGCCTTCTTCCATGTGGATCACGGTAGTTGGATTTAAGACTCTGGCTCCATTTCCATCCCCTTCACCATAATGCTTTTCTACATATTTTACTTTTGCATTCTTTCCTATATAAAAGGTGTGTATTCCATCATGCTGTGATGTCTGGTCTCCGCAGTTGTGGATACCGCATCCCGCAATGATTGTCACATCTGCACCTTCCCCGATATAAAAATCATTATACACCAGGTCCTTTAAGCCGCTTTCACTTAAGATAACCGGAATATGCATACTCTCATTCTTTGTTCCCGGTTTTACATAGATATCAATTCCCGGCTTGTCCTTCTTAGTTACAATATCAATATTTGCAGTTGTATTTCTTGCCTCCAGTTTTCCGTTGTTGCGGATGTTATATGCGCCTTCCGGCACGCTGTGCAAATCTGATATCTCTGCTAAAAGATTCTTTTCTATACTGTCCATTTTCTCACCTTTTCCTAGACTAATTTTTCCATCAAAGTAGAGCAGGCTTCACTGCTGCCTAACAGCTTTGGAAGCACTTCTTCCCGGCTTCCTGCTGTGCTTACTTCTCCATCTGCAATTACAATAATCCGGTCTGCAATGTTTAAGATTCTCTCCTGATGTGAAATAATCAGAATCGAGCCATTGATTTTCTGATACATATTCTCAAATACCTGGATCAGATTGTTAAAACTCCAAAGGTCAATTCCTGCCTCCGGCTCATCAAATATGGATAATTTGGTTCCTCTTGCAATTATCATTGCAATCTCGATACGCTTTAACTCCCCACCGGAAAGGCTGTCATTTACCTCCCTGTCAATATAATCCTTTGCGCAAAGTCCTACTTCTGAAAGATAGGAACATGCCTGGCTGATGGAAATATCTTTTCCCGATGCCAGTGTAATCAAATCCTTTACGGTCAATCCCTTAAATCTTACCGGCTGCTGAAACGCAAAGCTGATTCCCTTTCTTGCCCGTTCGGTAATGGATAATCCTGTAATATCCTCTCCATCCAATAAAATCTGTCCGGAAGTTGGTGTTACTATTCCGGCAATCAGCTTCGCCAGCGTGGATTTACCTCCACCGTTTGGTCCGGTAATTGCCACAAACCGGTCTTCTATCTTCAGATTGATATTTTTTAATATTTCCTTGTCTGCTGTTTCATCATTTACCTGAAAACTAATGTCTTTTAATTCCAGCATTTCTCTTTCCTCACCTTACTATCAGATTCACCTATCTGCCTCTCTGCGAACCTGGTTTTTATAAAAAAAGGATAGCACAAAATGGCTTATTTGCCAACTTCTTTCCCTTCTATTATACATTTTGGATTCTTTTTAATGAAATATTAATAAATTTTTATCGAGATTTACCGTTGTTTTTTTTCTTAAATAGATATATCCTTATTCAGTCAAAAGTAAATTATATGTAAAAAGTGTGTAATCTACTGGGAGGAGAACCATTATTATGAGAGAAAAACATTCTTTTTCAAGTAAGTGTAAGAACTTATTTTTTAAACTAAAAAACAAAATAAATACTTTTAAGAACCGGGAGAAGAAACCACATCCACACCTTGACCGTGCAGTTGTGATTATGAACAAATACTCTTTGGTATTCCATCTGTTACTGTCCTGTTTCCTCGTTCTGGTGATTGAATGTATTTCCAGACGAAATGTGCTTTCTGCATTTTCCTTTATTGCAGGACACACCATTGCTTACCTTTATAACTCATTTATTATTTTTGCAAGTTTATCCCTGGTCTATCTGATTCGAAGAAGAACACTTGCCCGTCTCTTAATCAGCGGCTTCTGGCTTTTCCTTGGAACCATCAATGGTGTTATTCTTTCCAAACGTGTAACTCCATTTGGTTTTACAGATTTGAAATGTCTGTCTGACTTATTTGCCATGCAGAACACCAAATACTTTACCTTTGGTGAAGCACTCGCCGTTATTATCGTAGTCGGTCTTTTCCTGCTTTTCTGTATCTGGCTTTTTATCAAAGGGCCAAAATATCAGGGCAAAATCAACTGGATTGTAAGTCCGCTTATGGTTGCTGTTATCTTCCTGATGTTACCGGTAACTACCAAGGCAGCCCAGTCAAATAATATTGTTGCTTCCTATTTTGCCAATATTGCACAGGGCTATGAAAATTATGGTTTTGTCTATGGCTTCTCATCCAGCGTTGTTGACCGTGGTATGAGTAAACCGGACAGTTATTCCGAAGAACGTATTGCCAAAATAGGGGCTTCCGTTCCGGAAGAAACTACCGAAGCTGCCGAAGATACGCCAAATATTATTGTTGTTTTACTGGAATCCTTTGTAGATCCCTCTGATGTTAAGTTCTTACAGACTTCAGAAGATCCGGTTCCAAATTTTCACAACTTATTAAACAACTATTCTTCCGGTTACTTAAAAGTTCCTGTTGTAGGTGCCGGAACAGCTAATACTGAATTTGAAGTATTAACCGGTATGAGCATGCAGTATTTTGGTACCGGCGAATACCCATATAAGACTACTTTAAAAGAAATCGACAGTTGCGAAAGTATTGCTTCCGACCTTGGAAGTCTCGGCTATGGTACACATGTTGTACATAACAACGGTGGTAACTTCTACAGCCGTGCCAATGCCTTCTCCCTGATGGGATTTGACAGTTTCACCAGTAAAGAGTGTATGAACATTCAGGAGTACACACCACTTGGTTCCTGGCCAACCGATAACATCTTAATCAGTGAAACCTTAAAGGCTATGGATTCTACCCCTGACCAGTCAGATCTGGTATATACCATTACCGTACAGGGACATGGTGATTATCCTACTGAAAAGATTCTTGAAAATCCGGAAATTGCAGTAAGCGGTGCTGCAGATGAGGCTTCTAACAATCGGTGGGAATATTACATTAACATGATTCACGAAGTAGATAAATTCATCGGCAACTTAACCGAAGAGCTTTCCAAACGGGATGAAAAGACCATCGTGGTATTCTTCGGCGACCACCTTCCTACCATGGGACTGACCGATGATGATATGGTATCCGGTGACATTTTCAAAACCAAATATGTTACCTGGAACAACTTTGATTTACCAAAACAGGATGCTGACTGTGCTGCTTATGAATTATTGGCAAACATCACCAACCAGCTTGACATCCACAAAGGAACCATGTTCTCTTACATCCAGAGCCAGAAGGGTTCTGCTTCTTATGACGAGAACTTAGAGAATTTACAGTATGACCTTCTTTATGGAAAACGTTATGCTTACAAAGGAACAGATAAATATCCTGCAAGTAATCTGGTTATGGGTATTGATGATGTTACGATTAACAGTGTATGGAAATCCGATGACAATAAGTTATGTATTTACGGTTCCGGATTTACTCCTTGGACAAAAATTTATGTCAATGGAGAGAAGGTATCCACTTCCTTCTTAGGAAGCACCATGTTAAAGATTAATCTGGATGACATTGAAGACGGCGATACGATTGTTGCTAACATTGTAGGTTCCAGCAGTACCATCTTCCGAAGTTCCAACGAGTTCCTCTATGAGGATCCGGATATAGAAGATACCGAAGAACCGACAACCGAAACGGAGCAGCCTTCTACTGATACAGAAGGTTCTACCCAGACCACTGAGAAATCCACTGAGCAGTCCTCTGAACAGTCTTTAAGTGGTGCCGGTACAGCAACTGACCAGTCTGTAGAGCATACAGTCAATACTCCACTGACACAGAATTAAAATAATACACAGAAAGCCCCGATGGGATGAATTCTTCTATCAGATTTCTCCCATCGGGGCTTTGTTATTTCTTTTATTTCACATAATTTTTGTCTACGTTGACCACGATATGATACTGTTCGCCCAGCTTTTCCTTTACCTGATGCTCCAGTTCTTTTAACACTGCTTCATCACTGGAACGGTAGCCAAATGGAATCACTACATCAAAGATAAGATTGGTATGGGTCGGTCCCTGAACCATACGGAAATCATGCATAGTAATGACCTCATCAATATCCTTCAAAATACCTGTAACCGTTTCTTTTATCTCGGTCAGTTCCTTGCTTCCGGTAATCACCGGATCCATATGTATGACAGCCTCACAATTCAGTTCCTTTTTCAATTTCATTTCTACATTGTCTATCATATCATGTATTACAAGGATATTCATTTCTGCCGGCACTTCCGCATGTAGTGATACCATCAGACGTCCCGGCCCATAATCATGTACGACTAAATCATGAATACCGATAATCATTTTTTCTTCCAACACCAGATGTTCTATCTCTTTTACGAATTCTTCCTCCGGTGGCTGTCCCAGCAGTGGATTTAAAGTCTCCTTCGCTGCATTAATTCCACCATATAAGATAAACAGTCCTACTGCCACACCACAGTAGCCGTCAATATTGACTGACGTAAATTCTGCAATCAATGTGGTGATTAAAACCACAGATGTGGTAATGCTGTCGCTTAAGCTGTCCATGGCCGTTGCCCGCATAGCCGCTGAATTAATCTTCTTTGCGACTCTCCTGTTGTAGAAGGTCATATACAGCTTTACAGCAATCGATATCAGCAGAATCACGATAATTAATGCAGAGCATTCCGTTGCTTCCGGATGAAGAATCTTTCTGATGGAATCCTGTATCAGTTCCACTGCCATAATTAAAATAACTGCAGCAACCACAAGCCCGGAAACGTATTCCATTCTTCCATGTCCAAATGGATGCTCCGGATCCGGCTTTGCTGCTCCCAGTTTAAAGCCCAGCAATGTTACAATGGATGAGCCGGCATCCGACAGGTTATTAAATGCGTCCGCTGTAATTGCAATGGATTTACTGATGGTTCCCGCAATAAATTTTCCTGTAAATAATAATACATTTAGCAAAATACCTACAATACCACATAAAATACCGTAGGCAAGCCGTACCTTCTCCGGCTTATCATCTTCCCGGATAAATATCCTGGCTAATAATGTTATCATAAATCTTCTCCTTTTGCTCCCTTATTCGTTCCGCACTAATTCAATATTTTAAAATTCTTCAGTGGCCAATATCGGAAAATCGCTTTTCCAAGTATTTTACTTTTCTTCACATAGGTATTGGTCCAGTATCTTCCATCATAGGAGTTATTCCGGTTATCTCCCATTACAAAATAGCTGTCCTCCGGCACTTCAAAGGTATACGGTCCTGTAGCTACCGTCCATGTCTCTTTGAGATAATCCTCCTCTAAGAGTTCTCCGTTGACATATACTTTGCCACTTTCTATCTTTACCGTATCTCCCGGACAGCCAATGACACGTTTTACATAGTTCTGGCTCTCATCATCCGGAAACTTAAAGATAATGATGTCTCCCCGCTCCGGTCCGGAAAACAGATATGACCATCGGAATCCAATCAGCTTATCTCCGGTCATGATTGTATTTTCCATGGAACCGGATGGAATCTCTGCATTAATTAACACAAAACGATTTAAAAACATAGCAATCAGCACCGCTGCTACAATCGTAATTACCCAGCTTAGAAATTCCCCTGCCACAGAAGCTGCATTCTTTGTATCGGATTTTCTTCCTTTCTTCCTGCGTCTGCCGCCTTCTGAATATTCCTCTTCTGGTTCTTCTAATTCTTCCCGGTTGTCCTCTGACTCTTCCGGTTCTTCGATATTCTCAAAGTCATCTATATATTCTAATTCTTCATTTCTTTCTTTTTTCTGCATCTAAATTGCCTCCGGTCTCTTTCCTTCCCGTTGTTCGTTCTATTATACTCCAAACAGGAAAGAAATTCCACCGGAAATGCTTTGCGAGTTTCTCGTGTAAATTAAAAAGTCCCCGAAACACAACGTTTCGGGGATGTTTTCTATGTGTTCAATGACATCTGCGTTCTCTAAGTATTCAATGACATCCACTCGGCTAGGATTCAAACTTCGTCTGCGACTCGTTTTCATCAAGTCTCGGGATGGGCTTTCACACTAAGTTCACGCTTCGCCTATGGCTCGCGTTCTCTAAATGTTCAATGCCTAGCAAACGCCCTGAGCGAGCATAGCCTCAGCTACTTTTTCGAAGCCTGCGATGTTAGCTCCTGCTACATAGTTACCTTCCATGTTGTAACGTTTTGCAGCATCATCAATGTTATGATAGATATTTACCATAATCTGTTTTAACTTAGCATCTACTTCTTCGAATGTCCAGCTTAAACGCTCTGAGTTCTGGCTCATCTCTAATGCAGAAGTTGCAACTCCACCTGCGTTAGAAGCTTTACCACAGATGAACCATACTCCGTTATCCTGTAAGTATTTGGTTGCATCTAAGGTTGTAGGCATGTTAGCACCTTCACAAACTGCTTTACATCCGTTTGCTACTAACTGTTTTGCATCATCGATAAGGAGCTCGTTCTGTGTAGCACATGGAAGAGCGATATCACATTTAATCTGCCATACACCTCGGCCTTCATGATATTCTGCACTCTTTCTTGCAGCAGCATACTCAGTAAGACGAGCACGTTTTACTTCTTTTACTTCTTTTAATAATGCAACATCGATTCCTTCCGGATCATAAATCCATCCGGTAGAATCAGAACAGGTAACAACTTTTGCACCCATCTGCTGCGCTTTCTGGATAGCGTAGATTGCAACGTTACCAGCACCGGATACAACAACTGTCTTACCTTCCATAGATTCACCATGGCATTTCATTAATTCTTCTGTAATGTATAAAAGACCATATCCGGTAGCTTCTGTACGAGCTAAAGATCCACCATAGGTAAGTCCCTTACCTGTCAGAACACCTTCGTACATTCCACGGATTCTCTTATACTGTCCAAACATGTATCCGATCTCTCTTGCGCCTGTTCCGATATCTCCTGCCGGAACGTCAACATCAGCGCCAATATATTTGCAAAGCTCGGTCATAAAGCTCTGGCAGAATGCCATTACTTCACGGTCTGATTTTCCCTTAGGATCAAAGTCAGAACCACCTTTACCACCGCCGATTGGAAGTCCTGTTAAAGAGTTTTTAAATACCTGCTCAAATCCTAAGAATTTGATGATTCCGATATTTACGGAAGGATGGAGACGAAGACCTCCCTTGTACGGTCCAATAGAATTGTTGAACTGTACTCTGTATCCTGTATTAACCTGAACCTGTCCCTTGTCATCTACCCAAGGTACACGGAATTTAAGCTGTCTATCCGGCTCGGTTATTCTCTCAAGTAATGCTTCTTTACGATATTTCTCCTCATTTGCTTCGATTACCGGTCTTAAAGACTCCAGTACTTCTTCTACTGCCTGAAGGAATTCTGGCTCAGAAGCGTTTTTTGCTTTTACTCTTTCTAATACTTCATCAACGTAGCTCATATTATATCTCCTTTACATATTAATTTGAGTATTATATATACATCAACACTACTATTTTAGTATGAAATGAATTTTTTCGCAACGTTTTTTTCATATTTGTGTCAAAAACTTTATACTTTTGTGTACTTTTTCTTCTTTTTTGCAAGTTTTGTACCAAAAAAATTCATTTTTATAATTAAAAAGAAGTAGAAAACAGTTTTTTATTTCCCTTCTCCACTTCTTTTTTTGTATAAATATACTATTTTTTATTTTTCAGATATGATTCATATTTCTTCTGGAAGAACTTCACCAGTTTTCCCAGTGTTCCAATCAGAATCTCACTCTCCTGGTCAGTCAGGCTCTCCTTGATATCATGTATCATATTGCTGTGAAAACGTGCATGATGCTCATATGCCCGGACTCCAGAATCGGTGAGTGATACACGGACCACCCTTTTATCCCTGTCATTTCTGCAACGGTTTACATAACCTTTCTGTTCCAGTGCTTCAATTGCTTTTGTCAGGGTTCCTGTTGTAACATTCATCTTCGCCGCCACTTCCGACATCCGCTTTGGTTCATCCAGACCAATTGCTTCAATAATATGCATATCATTTCCGGAAATGTTCATGAATTCTCCGGAGATTAAGCATTTTTCCTCAATTTCCATCAAATCATTAAACAGCTTTACCAGAATGTCATTTAAGGTTTTATCCGCATTCATTCTTATCTCCTTTTACCAGACCAGTACCGCTGCGCCCCATGTGAGTCCGCCGCCGAAACCAGCCAGTACAATTTTATCTCCTCTATGTATCATACCATGCCGGTTGATATTATCAAGCAAAATCGGCACACTTGCTGCCGAAATATTGCCACATTCCGTCAAATTTACCGGGAATTTCTCCATCGGCTGTTTCAATCGTTTTGCTACCGCTTCAATAATTCTTAAGTTTGCCTGATGTAATACGAAAAGTGAAATTTCCTCTGCCTCTAAATCCGCCTCTTCCAGCACCTTTGTAATGGTTGCCGGAACTGTGCGGACAGCAAATTTATAAACCTCCTGTCCATTCATGCTTACATAACCCAGCGGACTTTCCATCTTATGATATGGATTATTGACCGGACGGTTCTCACATGCCAGTACCAGTCCCTTCGCACCGTCTGAGCCCTGCACCACATGACAGATATTTTCTTCGTCTGCCCGGACTACCGCTGCTCCTGCGCCATCTCCAAAAAGGACACAGGTACTGCGGTCATTCCAGTCCATAATTTTAGAAAGTACTTCTGCTCCGATTAAGAGTGCATTTTTAAATCTGCCACTGGCAATATATGCCTGTGCTGTACTCAATGCAAATAAGAATCCGGAACATGCTGCACCAAGGTCAAAGGCTACGGCATTCACTGCTCCGATTTCCCGCTGCACTTCACAGGAAAGTGTCGGCACAAGATGATCCGGTGTTACCGTCGCTGCAATGATAAGTTCCACTTCTTCCGGCTTCATGTCTGCATCTGCAAGTGCTTTTTTTGCAGCTTCTGTGGCAAGTGATGTTGTTGTCTCTTCCGTTGCAAGGTGTCTTGTTTTTATTCCTGTTCTGCTGGAAATCCATTCATCGGAAGTATCCATAATCTGACTTAAATCGTCATTGGTAATTTTTCTTTCCGGTAACGCACTTCCAGTTCCACATATTCGAATGTTCATGCTCTGCTCCTTTAAAATTTACGGAAACGTTCATAACGTGCTTTTGCAATCTCTTCTCCGCTTTTTCCTTCATATGATTCCAAAAATTCGCGGATACATTTATGCATATAAACTGCAATGGAACTCAATGCCTCATCATCTGCTCCACCATACTCCGGTATAATTTTCTCGATAATGCCAAGTTCTAAAAGATCCTTTGCTGTTATCTTCATTACTTCTGCTGCTTCTTTGGCACGCTTGCCATCCTTCCAGAGAATAGATGCAAAGCCTTCCGGAGAAAGTACGGAATAAGTTGCATTCTCCATCATGCAGACTTCATTTCCAACTGCCAGTGCCAATGCACCGCCGCTTCCGCCTTCTCCTATCATAAAGGTAATAACCGGAACTTTCAACCCTGACATTTCATAAAGATTTCTTGCAATAGCTTCTCCCTGTCCGCCTTCCTCTGCTTCCATACCGCAGAATGCTCCGGCTGTATTAACAAAGGTGATAACCGGACGATGGAATTTTTCTGCCTGCTTCATCAGGCGGATTGCTTTACGGTATCCTTCCGGAGATGGCATTCCGTAATTATGACGCATGCAGTCCTTCATGTCCTTTCCCTTCTGGATTCCGATTACAGTAACCGGTTGTCCGTCAAGGTATGCGATACCGCCCACAATTGCCGGATCATCCCTGTAATAACGGTCTCCATGAAATTCTATGAATTTGGTAAAGATACTGTTGATATAATCCTCTGCGGACAGACGGTCTACCTTACGTGCCATCTTAACCTTTTCCCATGCACTCTTTTCTTTTGTATTGTAAGCGCGTTCCCGCATCAGCTCTGTCGGTCTTCCGTCTACTTCAGTTGCCGGGTCAAATTTGGCATATCCACTTACTTTATGCATACGAAGGATTTCATACAGACGTTTCTTTAAATCTTTCCGCTCTACAATGGCATCCACAAAACCATGCTCTAACTGGAACTCTGCTCTCTGGAATCCCTCCGGCAGTTTCTGTCCGATGGTCTGCTCAATTACTCTTGCTCCGGCAAATCCAATCAGTGCGCCAGGCTCTGCTAAAATAATATCACCTAACATAGCAAAACTTGCTGTTACACCTCCGGTTGTCGGGTCAGTTAATACAGAAATATATAAAAGTCCGGCATCGGAATGTTTCTTTAAAGCTGCTGCTGTCTTTGCCATCTGCATCAGGGATACAATACCCTCCTGCATTCTGGCTCCACCGGAACAACAGAAAAGAATAACCGGAAGTTTTTCTTCCGTAGCACGTTCTACTGCCCCCGCAATTTTCTCTCCGACTGCATGGCCCATGCTTCCCATCATAAATCTGGCATCACACACACCAATGACTGCATCTTCTCCATAAATCTTACCTTTTCCTACGGTTACTGCTTCTTTTAATCCGGTTTTCTCACGGACTGCCGTCAGCTTATCGACATAGCCCGGAAAATCCAGCGGATTCGTTCCATGCTCTTCGGCAAACCATTCTTCAAAGCTCTGTGGGTCTAATACCATCTTCAGGCGGTTTCCGGTTTTTACGCGGAAATATGCTCCACACTCATAACAGACATAGCGTTTTCTTACTACCTCTGCTTTGTTTACCATTTTGCCACAGGCTTTACAAAGTACTTCCTCTTTCTTTTTTTCTTCCTGTAAAATACCTTCTGTGGCATCCTTTACAGCTCTATTTTCCTTGATTTTATCCAGTAATCTGCTCACTTTACTCACCACTTCCAATTGCAAATGTCAACTCTGCTGTTGCAGCTATTTTTCCATCTACTGTTGCAGTTGCCTTTCCAATTCCAATCGGTCCCTTTACTTTTATGATTTCTGTCTCTAAAACAAGTACATCCCCCGGAACCACCTTTTTCTTAAATTTTGCATTGCTGATTCCTGCAAAATATGCGGTTTTTCCTTTGAATTCATCCTGACAAAGCATTGCAACCGCGCCGGTCTGTGCCAGTGCTTCTATAATTAAAACACCCGGCATTACCGGTTCTCCCGGAAAATGTCCTGCAAAATAAGGTTCATCAAAGGTAACACATTTTTTCCCTACTGCACGAAGTCCCGGCACCAGTTCTTCAACCGTGTCAATCAGAAGAAACGGATGACGATGTGGGATGATTTCCATAATTTCTTTCGTTGTCAGTACTGACATTGTTCCCTTCTCCTTTATGCCTGATATTTTTTCAGAAGCAGACTTGCATTATGTCCGCCAAAGCCCAGTGAATTGCTGATGGCATATGGCACTTCTTCTTCATATGCCTCTTTGCAATAATTCAGATTCAGTTCTTCATCCGGTGTCTCATAACCTACGGTTGCATGAATGTAACCTTCTTCGATTTCCTTTACACAGGTCAGGCACTCGATGGCTCCTGCTGCTCCAAGAAGATGTCCAATCATGGATTTGGTGGAATTAATACGGATATCCTTTGCATGCTCACCAAACGCCAGCTTGATTGCTCTTGTCTCAAATAAGTCATTATGATGGGTGCTGGTTCCATGGGCATTGATATAAGTAATTTCTTCCGGATTTACACCGGCATCCTTCATTGCATTTATCATTGCGGTTGCTGCGCCTGCACCATCCTCTGCCGGAGATGTAATATGGTATGCATCCGAAGAACATCCATATCCGGTTACTTCTGCATAAATCTTTGCCCCACGTTTTTTGGCATGTTCTAATTCTTCCAGAATTACGATTGCGGCACCTTCTCCCATAACAAATCCACTTCTGTTTTTATCAAACGGAATGGATGCATGTTTTGGATCATCTGAAGAAGTAAGTGCGGTTAAAGATGTAAATCCTGCTATTCCAAGCGGAGTAATGCAGCTTTCTGTTCCACCTGCTACCATCACTTCTGCATCACCATACTGGATGGTACGGAAGGCTTCACCAATGGCATTCGTTCCGGATGCACAGGCGGTACTGATATTTAAGCTCTTTCCTTTTAATCCAAACTGAATGGATACATTTCCCGCTGCCATATTGGAAATCATCATCGGGACGAATAACGGATTTACTCTTCCCGGTCCCTTTTCCAATAATTTGCTATGCTCTCTTTCGATTGCCTGTAAACTTCCGACTCCGGAACTGATGGAAGTACCCACACGGTATGCATCCTCTGCTTCCATGGAAAGTCCGGAATCCTCCAGTGCTTCTCCGGCTGCCGCTACGGCAAACTGGCAGAATGCTTCCATTCTCTTTGCAGAGCGGAAATCCATATATTCTTTTGCATCAAAATCCTTTACTTCTGCTGCAAGATGACATTTATAGTCTATTGCATCAAAATGTGTAATCTCTCCAATACCTACCTTCTGCTGCTTTACTGCAGACCAGAATTCCGGCACATTATTTCCAATTGGGGTAATTGCACCCAATCCTGTTACTACAACTCTACGATTCATGTTCTTATCCTCTCTATCTAAACAATCCATCTCTCGTCATTCGTCATCCGCTGTTCTTTCTAGCTTTTTCATCAGCCAGTATTATTTCTGCATCTACATAGTCATTCCGCCATCTACAGCCAGCACCTGTCCTGTGATATAACCTGCCTCTTCGGATGCTAAGAATGCAACTGCTGACGCAATTTCTTCCGGCTTTCCGATTCTTCCAAGCGGAATGTTATGAAGCATATTTTCTTTTACCGTATCCGGTAAATCCTTTGTCATATCGGTCTCAATCATTCCCGGTGCTACTACATTTGCAGTAATACCGCGGGAGGAAAGTTCTCTCGCAACACTTTTAGTCAATCCGATGACTCCGGCTTTGGCTGCACAATAATTTGCCTGGCCGGCATTTCCGGTAATTCCGGATACGGATGATATATTGATTATCCTTCCACTTTTCTGTTTTAAGAAATAGCGGGATGTATGATGAATGGTATGGAATACACCCTTTAAGTTTGTCTCATAGACTGCATCAAATTCTTCATCATTCATCTTCATCACAAGATTATCTCTTGTAATTCCTGCATTATTTACAAGAATATCCAGATGTCCGTATTTCTTTATGATATCTCTGAGCATGGCCTGACATGCCTCGTCATCTGCCACATTGCACTGATAGGATTCTGCTCTGCCACCCATATCGGTAATCATTTTTACCACTTCTTCAGCCCGTTCTTTACTGCCATTGTAATTTACAATTACCGTTGCTTTGTCTTCTGCCAGACGAAGTGCAATGGCACGACCAATCCCTTTGGCTGCACCGGTTACCAGTGCTACTTTATTCTCCAACATAAGCTTTATAATCCTCCAGTTTTTCAATGCTTACTGTTTTGACATCCCGGTTGATTTTACGCATAAATCCAGATAAAGTATGTCCCGGTCCGATTTCTACGAATTCATCATAACCGTCTGCTATCAGACGCTCGATGCTCTGCTGCCATCTTACAGAAGAAGATACCTGCTTCTTTAACAGCTCTTTTACCGGTTCTGTTGTGGTAACGTAATCTGCTGTCACATTGGTTACATACGGAATGCTAAATTCCTGCAGCTTTGTATTTTCCAATACTTCTGCTAATTTTTCTCCGGCTCCGGTCAACATGGCGGAATGGAACGGTCCGCTTACTTTTAACGGAACCACACGCTTTGCTCCAGCTTCCTTTAATGCTGCACCGGCTTTTTCTACTGCCGCTTCTTCTCCGGTAATTACAATCTGTCCCGGACAGTTATAATTTGCTATAGATACAATTCCTTCGGTATTGCTGCATACTTCTTCAATTGCCTTCGCATCCAGTCCTAAAACGGCTGCCATTGCTCCGCCGGTTGGTACTGCTTCCTGCATAAAGATTCCTCTTGCACGAATGACACGGAATGCATCTTCCATACTCATGACACCGGATGCAATCAATGCACCGTATTCTCCAAGGCTTAATCCTGCACAGGCTGCCGGTTCTTTTCCAGCTTTCTTTAATGCTGCATAAATTGCTGCCTCTGTGGTCAGCATGGCAATCTGTGTATACTCTGTAATATTGATTTCTTCATTTTCTTCAAAACAAAGCTTTGCAATATCAAGTCCGGTTACTTTTGAAGCAAGCTCATATACGGCTTTACTCTCTTCACAGGCATCATAGAAATCTTTGCCCATTCCAATATACTGCGCTCCCTGTCCAGGGAACATGAATACAACCTTACTCATTTTCTTCTCCTTATTTCCGATTCATCAGACGTTCTGCTTCTGATACAATAGAAGTAATAATTTCCTTACAGGACAATTCATCCTGTATCATTCCGGCAATCTGACCTGCCATCAGACTTCCATTTACCACATCGCCGTCCATCACTGCTTTGCGGAGGGAACCAAGGGTAAGCTGTTCTAATTCATCTAATGTTGCGCCTTCTTTTTCCATCTTCAGATACTCACGGCTCATCTTATTACGGATGACACGAATTGGATGTCCGGTACTGGAACCTGTTATTTCAGAATCAATGTCTTTGGATTTTATCAGCTTCTCTTTGTAGTTTGCATGTACGATAGATTCTTTAGCTGCCACAAATCTTGTTCCCATCTGAACTGCTTCTGCACCCAGCATAAATGCTGCAGCCATTCCTCTTCCATCTGCAATTCCTCCGGCTGCAATCACCGGTGCATCAATGGCATCTGCCACCTGTGGCACCAATGCCATGGTTGTAGTGGAACCGATATGGCCACCGGATTCCATTCCCTCTGCCACAACAGCATCTGCGCCACCGCGGACCATAAGTTTTGCCATAGCTACACTTGCTACTACCGGAATTACTTTAACACCTGCTTCTTTCCAGAGGCTCATGAATTTGGCTGGATTTCCGGCTCCTGTTGTGACAACCGGAACCTGCTCCTCAACTACCACCTTTGCCACTTCCGGTGCATTCGGATTCATCAACATGACATTTACACCAAATGGTTTGCTGGTGCGTTCCTTCACCTTGCGAATCTGCTCCCGAACCACTTCAGGTGGAGCACTGGCTGCACCGATAATACCAAGTCCACCTGCTTCAGATACTGCAGCAGCCAGATGATATTCTGCAACCCATGCCATTCCGCCCTGGATAACAGGCTCTTCTATTCCTAACAGTTCTGTGATTCTTGTTTTCATATTTTATTCCTCAACGCCCTTTGCTTTTAAGTAGTCAATAACATCTCCTACAGTTGCGATTTTCTCTAAATCTTCTGACGGAATCTCTACACCGAATTCTTCTTCCATGCTCATAACCAGTTCAAACAAGTCTAACGAATCTGCTCCTAAATCATCCTTGAAATTGGATTCTGCTTTTACCTCTCCATCATAGTTTAACTGCTCTTTGATTAATTCTGCTAATTTCTCTAACATTATTTCGTTCTCCTTTTTTGTCTTTTCTCTGATAATACTTTGAGTTGCAAATATTTTGATTATCAAATTATTTGCAACTCAAAGTATATACATAAGCATTTCTGTTGTCAACTATATTTTTACCGACTCGCGTAAACTACGAGAAACACGCTTTGCGTATTTCTCGAGTTATCGCGGTGCTCGCCAAAATCTGCTGAGAAAAGAAATTCGCTCAGGCAAGCCTGGCTCTTTCTTTTCTCTCAGATTTTTTCTCGCTACTCGCGTAAAAAAGACAGTGTCGGAACTTTTCTGTTCTTTCACTGTCTTATGTTAGTTACTTCTTTTATTTTTTATCACTTATGCAGCTTTTTTACGATTTGATACTACAAAGTAAACACCTACTAATAATACTCCGATGCATAAGAAGAATACCGGATTGATACCGTCACCTGTCTTCGGTGTGCTGTCCTTCTCATGGCTGCCCGAAGTTACTGTCTTACCGGAATTGCTGTTCTTGGTTGCGCCAATCACATTTCCGCCAGTCACTGCTGTGCCGCCACCGGTTACTGTAGTAGCGGAACCACTTCCTGCCTGGCTGGTGTTTCCCTTGTTTTCGGATGTACCTGAAGTACCAGGATTCTGCTGGTTTTGTTGGTTCTGTGGATTCTTCTGTTCCTGCTGTGTCTCCCCTCCAAGGCTCTGGAAACTGATTCCATTTCCGGTTGCATATACCTGTGCCTGTGTTCCTGAATAACCGGAAATTGTGGATGGACTCCAGCTGCTCTGGCTTCCGATTGACGTTACACTTGCCGGAATCAAAATTGTACTGATACTGCTGCCGCTGAACGCATCTGTTTCAATGGTATTAACAGAATCCGGAACCGTCAGCGAAGTAACCGACTTGCAGTTTGCAAAAGCACCTGCTCCGATGGTTACAGTACTGGTCGCAATTTTTGCACCGGATTTTCCCTCCGGGCAACGGATTAACCTGGTCATTGCTTTGTTATAAAGACATCCGTCACTGGATGCATATGTACCATTTCCTGATGCAGCACTGATGGATGCCAGTCTGCTGCAGCCGGTAAATACGTTGCTTCCGATGCTGGAAACGCCAGCCGGAATTGTAATTCCGGTTAAAGAAGTACAATCATAAAATGCTTTATCCCCGATGCTTCCTACGGATTCCGGAATTGTAAACTGGGATAATGAACTGCACTCTGCAAATGCCTGGGAACCAATGGATGAAATTGAAGTTCCAATAGATACACTGGTAAGGCTTGTACAGTTATAAAATGTCTCTGCCGGAATAGAACCGATATCTCCTTCTATGCTGACAGAACCAAGGCTTGTACAGTTATAGAAAACTGCGCTTCCCATTCCAGTCACATAAGATGGAATCGTTACACTTGTAATGGATGTATTGGATGCAAATACACCACTTGCAATTGTAGATACTGACTCTGGAATTGTAATTGCTCCACCGGCTCCGCTGTAGGCAACCAGTGTTCCACTGTCATCTACTGTAAATCCATTTTCATCTGTTGTCTCGTCTGCCCGGACTGTCTGTCCCGGCATCACTGCCAGCAGCAAACATACTGCTGCAAAAATAGAAAATCCTTTTTTCAATATCTGCATCTCTCATCTCTCCTAGCTTTATCTGCTTGATACATTATACTTCTTATCTGCTTACTGTACACGCTTTGCCAGTATAAACATTCTTCCGTCCTGTGTATAATTATTGCAGGTAGAAAGAGTCAGCAGCTGGTCTCCATAAGTACTGTCTATCTCTGTGCCATATACAGAAAGCTGTGCCACATTATTTAAATATTCCTGATATTCTTCTTCGGAATCTGCATTCAGAAAATTATAATACCGGAATACATTTTCATCCTGATACTGGACCTCCGATAATCCCACTTCAATAACTTCATAGACTCCTCTTTCATAAAGAGTATTAAATTCTATCGTCTTATGGGCATTGTAGAAATCTTCGTCCAGATATTTCTTTAATTCGCCAAACATCATTCCGCTTTTCATATTATGTCCGTAAATGATGATATTGGTATCCCTGTTTATGTAATCATTTCTGGCATCAATAAAAAGGGTGCCATTCAGGTCGTCATTTTTATCAAAATCATGTTTCAGATAATAATCCGGTTCTTCCTGCGAAGACTGCATGACCGGATAATCAATATCCGTATCTGGAATATGTAACCATCCGATTAATTCCGGATTTTCCGCATACAGGGAAACATAATCCTCTAACATAATCAGTGGCTGCTCTGTTGTCTCTCCTGTTTCAGTTGCATCTTCTGTGATTTCCGGATTCATCTGCTCCGTTCCTGTTACAAGGTGCTCTACTACATTATTCTGTTTCTTATTCTGTAAATCCTTAAGCCTGTTAGCAGCTTTATAATCCGCATATTCCGAAATCGCATAATATCCGATACAGGCTGTCGCAACAATGATGCATACGATGCCGACCACCTTCTGCCAGGTAAAATGAAATGGCAGCTTTGCTTCTGCTTCCGCTTCTTCCTTGGCAATTTTTTCTTCTATCATGTTCTGCGAACTATCCGCAACAATATCTGAAATGCACCAGAAGAACGATTTTCCGATTTCACTTTTAAAACGGATTTTCTTCGTGCGCATCATGGTATACAACCGGATTGCTACTTCCGGATCATAAATATCCAGTTCATCGGTAATATACTTGATTTTCTTTAAATCTTCCTGCGCCTGCCTGTATTCCCTTAAGGTTTCGAATTCATAATCACCTATTTTATAAATCTTTTCATCCATAATTTATGATTCATCTGCCTTATCTTCTCATGGTCCAGGTAGTTTTATTATAGGTCATTTTGTCATCTTTCGCAAGATTTTTCCGCAAGATATACACAATGTACCACTTCTTATTTTTATATCGTCTATATCTTGCGCTTTCTTTAGTCTAAATTGGATTTTTCCAGCAAATAACGGAACATCTGCTCCGCTGCTTCCTTATGTTCGGAGCCAAGGGCAATACCAAGAATACATTCCTTTTCATAATAACCGTGTTCAACCGGCCAGCTTCCGGCTCCAAGACGGATGCCTGCTGCAAAAGTATCTCCGGTGTCCTTATCCTCTACATAGAAGATATAATCCTTTAACTGTTCCAGCTCGTCTTTGGAAAAGTACTGCGTCAAATCTGCTATGGCACCAGACTGGGCAAGATTTTCAAAAACCATTTCATCGGCACCCAAAACATCTACTCCACCGCCTGCAATCACTGTCTGCAGGGACTGATAGGAATAGAGATTACTGGTATCTGTGCTGGTTAAATCCACATAATATGCATCATTTACCACGACCTCCTGGGCTGCTGTATCATATCCATATTGCTCCATGAATTCTGAGAAATCCGGTTCTTCATCTGCCGGCATACTCTTTGCATTTACTAATACAATCTGGGAAATATCTTCCTTTGTGGTCATATAATGATGTACCGTCATACCAATCAAAATAATCACTGCAACTACTGCCAGTATTACAAGTCTGTAATAGTCCCAGACAAATCCGATCCGCTGTTTCCAGGTCATTGTCTTTAAATCAGCTTTCTTTTCCATATTATCGCCTTTCTTCCTCTGCCGGAGCTGTATTATCTCCTGTAGTGTCATTTTCTATGGTGTCATTCTCTGCCGCATTACCCTCTGTCACATCTGTGCCACTCTCCGCATCAGCATCATTGCCTGTACCAAGAGGTGCCACAAAATCTGCATACGGTAATTCTTTATGTAAATTTTCCATATAATCATACCAGATTTCTCCCGGATAGCTGGCTCCTGTCAGTCCTGGAAGTTCTGCCGGAATATCATATCCAACCCAGACGCTGGTGGTGTAATACTTTGTATAGCCTACAAACCAGCCATCCTTATTGGAATTGGTGGTTCCTGTTTTCGCTGCACTGGCAGTCTCGGACAATGCCAGTCCCTTTGCTGTTCCTTGTGTCAGAACACCCTCTAATATATTGGTCATCCAACGGGCTGCATTGGTTTTATAAACCTGCTTTTCATCGACAATTTTCTGATAGATAGCGTTTCCGTCTGCATCCTGTATCTCTACAATGCAGGTAGGCTCCCGGTATTTTCCATCATTTTCTATGGTGGCATAAGCCGCCGCCATTTCTACCGGAGAGACTCCATTGGTAAATCCACCCAGGGATGCGGCAGGTCTTTCATCCTCCGGGGACAGCTTTGCGAAATTCATCTCCTTCAGATAGGAAATTCCTGTAACGGGAGTCATCTCTTCCAAAAGATTCCACGCCACTGTATTAATGGAATTTTCTACTGCATAACGCAAGGTTACGCTGCCAAGATACCTGCCACTGGCATTTTCCGGTCCATCCTCAATCGGTGCATCTTCCACCACAGTATCCGGGGTATAGCCCCGCTCCAGCGCCGGTGTGTATACAATCAACGGTTTGATGGCACTGCCCGGCTGCCGGTAACTCTGATAGGCGCGGTTTAGCATATGCCCGTCATATTCCTGACTTCTGCCGCCTACGATTGCCTTTACAAAACCGGTCTCATTGTCAATGCATACTGCCGCACTCTGCAATGTATAAATGCCCTCTTCATTGACATCGGTAAAATCCTGCAGCTTCTCATCCACTGCATTCTGAAGCTGCTCTTCCATATTTAAATCAATGGAAGTATAGATTCTATAGCCTCCTGTATAAAGAGACTGTTCGCAGGTTTTATACTGCTCCTGATAGGCATCTTCATAGGTCTTTCGATCTTCCTCCGAAGAAAAATCTGTCCGGAATTCAAAGCCCTGCTGCTCCATCAATGCCCGTGTTGCACAATAGCAGGCATAGGTCTCTACCGCATCATAACGCTTTGTTGGCTCTGCTGTGCTGAGTACAATCGTTTCCTGTCTGGCATCCTTATATTCCCTGCGGCTGATTTTGCCATCCTCATACATGTTTTTTAAAATGCGGTCACGTCTTCCTAACGTATTATCCGGGTTCTTATAAGGATTATACATCGTCGGATTATTCGGTATCGCACAAAGATATGCCATCTGGGACAATGACAAAAATGAAACATCTGTATCAAAATATCCCCGGCTCGCCGCCTGAATGCCATAATATCCATTTCCAAAATAAATATTATTAAGATAAAACTCTAAGATTTCATCCTTGGTATATTTCTTTTCCAGCTCTGTGGCAATGAAAATTTCTTCCATTTTTCGCTGCCACGTTCTGTCATTATTTAAGAAAATGGTTCTTGCAAGCTGCTGCGTAATGGTACTTCCGCCCTGGGTTACTTCTCCGTTACGCACCATTGCCCAGACTGCACGGATAATTGCCTTAAAATCGATTCCGCCATGACTGTAAAATTTTTTATCTTCAATACTGACCATAGCTTCTTTGACTTCTTCCGGTATCTCATCACTAGTCAGATAGCTTACATCCTTGGTGCCACGAAGTGACATGATTCTCGTTCCATTCACATCATAAACCTGGCTGGTCTGCTCCGCCCGAAATGTGTCCTTCGTCGACTCTTTTACAAACCGGACTGCCTCTTCATGCATGGCACTGACCTGACTGGCATACCCGCCAAAATAGTAATACGCCAGCCCGCCGATTACCAGAAGTATCAGAACTATCTGCAGCTTTACAAAAAGCCAGAAACCACGGTATTTCTTTTTCCTTTTTTTCTTCTCTTTATGGGACATGGGATTCCTCCATATTGCTCTATTTTACACTGTTCCATAAAAAGTTACAAGGCTACTGTTCCATTTGTCTTCCTAAAAATCCCGCCGCTGTAATAGCAAGCTTGCTTTCGGTTTCTCCCATTTTTGCAGTTTCATTTTTCTCATATAAAACAACTGCTCCGATGGCATCTCCTTCACAGATAATCGTGCTGATTGCCTGGTCATGATAGTTCCCGGTATCATCTAAGGTAATTCGTACAAATTTGCTGTCTCCCTGCTGTGCAAGAATATTTTTCCGGTCTTCGATCAGTTCCTCTAACTGCCTGCTGATTGGCTTTCCTTCGAATTCCTTCTTTCCGTTTCCTGCAGCCGCAATCACATGGTCCCTGTCGGTAATACATACCAGATGCCCGGTGCTCTGTGCCAGGCTCTCCGCATACTGTCCGGCAAACTGGCTCAGTTCTCCAATGGGAGAATATTTCTTAAGAATGATTTCACCTTCCCGGTCTGTAAAAATTTCCAGTGGGTCACCTTCCCGGATTCGCAGTGTCCTGCGGATTTCCTTTGGCACTACAACTCTCCCCAAATCATCTATTCTACGTACAATTCCTGTTGCTTTCATTAAAAATTCCTCCTGTTTCCTACATACTTTCCATTTTTGTGCTGTATGGGTAGTATGTGGAAAACAGGAGGAATTATGCAAGCCTTCCTCGTATTTACATTTTTAAATCACTGGTGTTTTTATTAGCCAAAATCAATCTTTTTTCATTTTTTCCTTCCGGTTTAAGATTGTAAATGCAACAACACAGATGATTGCGGAAAGCAGGGAGCCTGCTGCCGTTGCCAGCCCCATCGGGAATAAGGTATCCGGGAATAAAGTCGAAGTCAGATAAACGCCCGGAATTCTTACCAGTGTAATTGCAATGATATTATGTAAAAATGAGATGCCGGATTTGCCGCAGGCACAGAAATATCCGCTGAAGCTGAAATGAATTCCTGCGAACATGCAATCCCAGACATATCCCCTTAAGTATTGACCTCCCAGACGTACCACTTCCGCTCCCGATGCATCCGATGCATCTGTAAATAACGCCACCACCGGACTGGCGAAGAACTGCATGAAGATTCCTACGATAATTCCAAAGCCCACTGTAATCATCACAGCATAGCGCAGTGTTTCATTGGCACGCTGCCTCTTTCCCGCTCCGATATTTTGTGCACCAAGTGCAGATACTGTTGATAACATGGAGGACGGAATCAGGAACAGGAAGCTTATTATCTTTTCCACGATTCCCACAGCCGCTGCATCATTTAATCCACGCTGGTTCGCAATGATGGTGATAATCATAAATGCCACCTGGATGAAACCGTCCTGCAATGCAATGGGAATACCGATTTTTAAAATCTGTCCCATTACATTTCGGTTCGGTCTGAAATCTTTTCTGCTAAGAGAAAATTTCTCCCGCTGTCTTATAATCATAACGAGGGAAATCATTACACTGATGACCTGAGCGCAGGTAGTTCCAAGAGCTGCACCTGCCGGTCCAAGATGCAGACCGCCGATAAATACATAATCCAAGACAATATTTGCTGCACATGCAATGGCAATAAAGTACATCGGACTCTTGCTGTCACCCATACCACGGAAAATTGCACTGATAATATTATATGCTGTAATAAAAGGAATCCCGATAAAGCAGATGGTAAGATAGGATATTGTTCCCATTATTGCTTCCTGCGGTGTAGACATTACTGTTACAATTGGTTTTGTCAGCAAGAGCAGCACCGTCATCAGCACAAGGGCAACTCCCATAAATAGGATTACCGTGTTTCCAATTCCTTCTGCCACCCGTTTCTTATCTTTGCTTCCAATCGCCTGTCCGATGCTGACCGTTGTTCCCATGGCAAGTCCCACCAGCATAACTGTTATCATATGCATGACCTGTGAGCCAATGGATACCGCCGTAGTGCTGGCAACTCCTTCAAACTGCCCGATGATAAATAAATCTGCCATTCCATACAATGTCTGTAAAAAATAAGATAAAAGGTATGGCAGCGAAAATATAATTACATTTTTAAATACACTTCCTGTAGTAAGATTCCGTTCCATCATTTCATTCTGCTTCCTCTATGCCAGCGCTGCGCCCAGATGACGGGTCAGCAAATCCACCAGCCATGCATGGTCTTCTGCTGACAGCTCACTCTGTCTTACCAGAATCACCTGATTGGACAGATTTCTGATATAAATATAATTTTCATAGAATCCCCAGTCCTTATAGGCAGTCCACAGATTCACACCCTCCGCTATTTCTGATTTTATGCTGATGCTTTCTTCACTGAAAATATACTTGCGGTGGCCACTTACCAGTGCCTTCTGTGCATTTGCGTAAAATCTCTTAAGTCGTGCTTTCTGCTGTACCTTTTTCCCGCCGCATGCAAAATATAGAAAAGCTGCCCAAAGAATCATAAAAAGTGAACCCATTTCTGCCCTGCCAAGCATAAAGCTTAACATTCCGGACGGCAGACAGATTATGCACATAATCACAGAAGTAATCGTTACCACTTTTCTTCTCTTCCGGTATACATCCGATTGCAAAGTTATTTCCAACAGCGCGTCCCGCTCTTCTTTTCCGATTTCAATTTCATATTCTAACATCTCTGTTCCCCCATTTTCTTTTCATCTATTTTTTATTTATTTTCTTTCCATTCATTTCTCATTTACTGCTTTTCCCAGATGACGGGTCAGTAAATCAATCAGCCATGTCCTCTCTTCTGCCGACAATTTATCCTGTTTTACAAGAACATTTTCATTCGACAGATTCCTGATGCAGATGTAATTTCCATAGATTTCCCAATCCTTATAAAGTGTCCATGCAGTATTTCCTTCTGAAACTTCTGATTTTAAAAGAATTCCATCTTCACTGAAAGTATACTTCCGATAACCGGATTTTAGTTCTTTATCCATTGCTGTAACAGATTTCTTTAATACCGTCTTCTGCATCAGCTTGCTTCCTCCGCATATCATAAAAAGACTATATGCAGCCAGGAGTGAGCAAAGTACAACAAGCCTTGTATCGCTATTTGTTACTCTCCATATTATAATCAAAATACAAGCTACAATCAGAATTGAAAATTTTATTGCTTCCGCTTTTCTTTTCTTTCGATACTCCTTCGAATTCAAAGTGATTTCAAGCAGCGCATCCTGCTCTTCTTTTCCGATTTCAATTTCACATTCTAACATCTCTGTTCCCCCATTTCTTTTTTCTAAAAACATTGTAATGAACACTGCTTATTCTGTCAAACACTATCGGTTGTTACCTTTGCTGTTCTGCTTTTGCACGAAACTCTGACTCCTTTTGAAATTCTGGGAGCACTGCTGATACTAATCGGTGCGATACCGACTTCTATAGAAAATGCCTCATAGACGCGTAAAATGTCTATGAGGCATTATAACTTTACTCGGCAAATATCTGCTCAATTATTTTATCAAACTCTAATGTGTGATATCTTCTTTTTAATGAATCGAGATTGTAAAGTGCCTGACCATTTATCAGTCCATTACAAGTATCATTATCATCTCCTTTATTTTTTGCTACAGCTCCCGAAAATTCCAAATCATCTGTATCAGAAAGCCATAAGGATGTCAGAAATCCTTCACACTGAATTCCAGGCATTGTATATCCATACATTCTTTGTGGCATAGATAAACCGTGCTGCATTCCTAATGTTACAATTTTTCCCAATATAGCCAGTTTTTTATTTCTGCTATACTCTGCAATTCGCATTAAATCTGGTACGAATTCTACAAATTCATCGTCCACATAGCTGCATCCCGGAATAACATCACACCCTGCCCAGCCAGTTGTTCCAAAATCATTCTTTCCAAGAAGTGTATTTTCATCAAACGGAATATCCCAAAGATAAGTCCATGATGCAAGAATCTGTGCTGCTGATTTTGCGCCATACAAATATCGTTCTTTTTTGGTAGTTTCATAAGCCAACAACAATGTCCGCATATTATACATTACTCCAACAGCATCTATCTTTACAGACTTTTTATGTGTTGTATCATTTAATCCTCCCAGATATAAAACATCTTCTACATAATGTTCCATAATAAAATCAGCAGCTTTACACAATGCACTTCTATATTTCTCATTACCGGTGTATTCATGTACTAATGCCAATACTTCTCCCGGAAAAATTGTTCCTGACCCCTGCTCTATCACATTACTTCCAAACCATTCTTCCGGATATGTCATTGGAGTACCTTCCATCGTATATGCCCGATACCAGGAGCCATCTGTATTCTGAATTTCAATCATTTTATCACAAAATGCAACCACTACATCCAGCCAGTCTTTATGTAATGTTCCATTTTCCTTTTCCTCAAGAAAACAGAGCATTAAATAATACATAGCCTCCGTCATAGTCCGGCAATAATTTCCTTTTGTTCCTTTTAATTTTTCTGCAATTCCCATCATTGCACCTACGACCTGATTGCCCAGAAATTTTTCTAATTCTTCTCTGTTTTCCGAATACTGAAATGGCATTAATACGCCAGTCCACCAATAAACAAATTCTTCTTTTTCTACACTGTACATCGCATTCGGCAAACCACTTTCTGCAATACAGTGTTCCACAAAAAATTGTATTGTTTTTAATGCCCTTTCCCTATATTCTTCCTTTCCTGTTTCTTCTGCAGCCCGAAGCATTTCATAGCAAACCATAGTCTGATTTCCGGAAAATCCATATTCCAGTACGTTTTGATTTCCATAATTTTCTCTCGGCGAGAAATGACACACATAACCACAAGGATGATTTTTCTTTTCCGGAAAATCTCTAAAACTATTGTGTAATAAGTCTCTTCTGTATGGTATTGTTTCTTCTAAACTAAATGGATGCCTGATATCATCATTAAGAATTCGTTCCATCTGAAATACGCTCGTCTTCCACGATGCTTCTGTCAGATTTTCAGCTTCTCCAAACTGCAGGATATATGAAACTTCCAATTCTTCTCCCTGTTTTATCTTTCGATATGCAGCCCACTCCGATCCATCTACATTTAAGCAAAATGAATTTCTCTCATAAAATGGATAATCACAACGTAACAAAAATTCTTCCATTCTATTTGCAGATGGTGCAATTCCCAGGGATCCAATATCTGTATTATGAACAAAATGCCTTTCTGCTATCTGTTTTCTGGTTATTGTAGTATCCACCTTTGGAATATCTGCCCGAATTAGTGAAATAAATTGCTTGTCATTTTTTGCAAATCCTGTCACTGACAAATTTGGATTTCTATCATCCTTATAATCCTGCTCAAAAGTTCCAAGATAATCATCCTGTCCATTCTGGTCTGTATCATTCTTATTATAAAAAGCACCCGGTATTACAAATTGATAATCGTCAAAATTTTTTGCATGTTTTGATTTACAATGGAATTCCGTAGATATCCGGATAGCAGTCTCTTTTTCTGCTGAAATACAGGTCACCTTTCTACTCAGTTTTATATTATTTGTATTTTGTTCCCACATATCAATAATATGAAATCTATTTTCTTTATTTACTTCTACGTCTGCTTCTGCAATATGAATGTTTTTTTCACTTTTTATAACATCATACTTTGCTTTCTTATTTCTTTCCTTTAAAATCTGAATCTGAACCGGCCACGGTACTTCTATTTTTATTCCGTCCCTTTCTATTAAAACTTCATTTTTTTCTAATCCCACCGGAAATTTAAGTTCCATCACATCATCCCTTCCTTTCCACTAATTCGATACAAATTTGATTTTTCCTACCTGCTATAAGCTTTTCTTCCAGTTCAGCCTGATGTAGCACAACAGAGGTACTATTTATCTGATTCTTCCATACTTCTCCATTTATGCTAAGTTCACCCAACTGATATTCTCCATAATCCAAATGTTTTCTGTTATAAAAAGAAACACATACTTCTTTTTCCGCAAATAATGTGTCTACTGTTAAAACTTCACCGGAATCATACTGCTCCTTTACTAGTTTTGGTTCAATTAATAAGTCTCCAAGTTGTCCACGTATGCCATATACCTGTGTCAGCATCAGAAAAATTGTCCAGCTTCCCGCACCAGTAACATAGGAATACATTCCCCTTCCTCTACTACTGATATACTCCGGCACACCAGGATATATTTGTGCTATTTGTGTATTTGTAGAAAGTTCATAAATAGATTTTATAATCTGATAACCTTCCCTTGCATACCCTCTGCTATATAACGCATAAGCATACATAGTTGTCATATGACTAAACATGCCACCATTTTCTTTTTCTCCATAAATAAGTGCAAATCCTCTTCCAAAATTCCAGGTATTTTCTCCCAATGGTAAGGTCAGCCTGATTCCTCCGGTATTTTTATCTGGAAGATAATTATTTACAGCATGGATTGTTTTTTGAACCTGTTCATCCGTTGCCGCCCCTGACATAATAGAAAAGGTCTGGGCTGTCAATCCAAATCGCAATTTTCCATCTCCAAGAATTCCATCAACTGCATTTCCATCATTGTTATAATAACCATTAAAAAAGCCTTCTTTTGATGATAATTCAATCCATTCATTTTCTCGGACCTGCTGCAATAATTGTTTTCCTTTCCAGCGCAACATATCTTTTAATTCTAAAACCGGTATTTTTTTCTTTTTTCCGCTTATTCCAAATCTTATGTGTTCATAATATTTCTTTAATACTTCCACTTCTTTTTGGGGTTCCTTTTCCTTTAATCCCTCAAGTAGTATTTCCATTTCTTCAAATACAGAAATCGTTTTTCGGTCTTCTTTCTCTATTTGAATCTCAAGTAAATCTGCTATATCACATATATTTTTTCCATAAAAAGCCGTAAATGGTATTGTTTCCCCTTTATCCGGAGCCATATCCAACTGATCATTCCAATCTCCATCTTCAAGCTTTATATTCCCATGTTCTCCAATATTTAAGCTGCAAATTAAATTTTCTAAAAGTAAATGCTCTAATATTGTTCCGGTATAACATTCACCATCCTTTGTCTTTTGACTATTTCCATCTTCTTTTTTCCAATTTGTGTCAATCCTTTTCGCTCTTTCAATTTGTGCATCTTTCCAGTAAGACACTTCTTCATCTAAAATAGAAATATCTCCAGTTTGATTCATATATAACAACAGTGTAAATAATGGCCAGACACCATGATCCATCCAAACTCTGGATATTTTGTTTCTGTCTGCCTGAAAATTGCCCTCACCGTCCAAAATAATAGTTGCATTACTTCCATCCAGTCTGACACCTTTCATGTTATGAACAAAAACACTTCGAACCCGCATTGGATTTTGTAATAATAATGTCAGATAATCCTGCCACAAATCTCTCCACCCGCGACCACCTCTTCCATAATCATGATATGGAAGAAATGAACAACCATATATTTTTCTTAAAACAGGCTGTATGCTTACCCACCTTAACCAGCCATCAAACTTATCTGAATTGCCTTGAAATTTTATCTTGTCAGCTTCTCCATTCCAATGCTCTTCATTTTGTTTCCACGCAGCTTCAACCTTTTCTTTACTGTTATACTTTTCAAACTCCTTGTTAAAATTTTCTTTTTCAGTAATTCCAGCGCAGATAATATATTCTTTTTTTTCGCCTGGTGCTAACCGTACCTTTGCAAAACGCATTGCGCCAATACATTCCATACCATCTTTCCGATATGTCATATCATGTTCTGGTATACTATTTTCTACTACTGTTCCAGGCCAGTCCAATGTTCCTCCCTTTCCAATAAACTCCTCTACTGTAGGGAACATTTCTACTGCTGCCTGCCCGCTTTCATCTGATCCATATACAAAATAACTTGTATCATTCGGTTCATGACCTCTTTCATCATGGTGTATCGTTGGCTTTACAACAATCCCGTTTTCTTCCAATGTTATCCTCTGCATCAGTGATGTTGCATGTCTATGATCTCTTAAATTATCTGCCGATCGTCCAAAAATAGGAAATGCCGCTGTTGGCACAAATTCCAGAATTTCTGACCCGTAATTTTCCAGAATAACCCTGTTAATTTCTACTACATCCTCATTTGCCGGACAAAACGTTGTAAAAATACAGTTTAATTTCAATTCAGGGATTGCATAATACAAGCTGTGATATAGCAATCCGCACTCTATTTTATTCCATTTTTCTTCATCTTTAAAGCAATGCTCCGCTCTCTGTCTTGCAGAATTTCCCACCACAGAAAATGCTCCCTGCTCTTTTGTATAAACCCAGAAATTTCTTCCAGAACGATTATTATGTAAGTCCTCTACTGAAACTGGCAGATACAAAAATTCATTTTGATTCTTTTTGGCATCTCCATTTAAGCAGGGTGTCACCGATGCTTTCATTCCAGCCTCATTGCATATAGGAAAATATAATTGATTTACTTCCCGGGCATTTTCACAAACAAACGTCCCTTTTTTGTCAATAAAATTCCACTTAAATCCGTGTTCCATTCTTTACTCCTTTTTCTTAACCCTTAACCGCTCCTGCCGTTAATCCTCCTACAATATATCTTTGGAAAATTAGTGCTAATACCATTGGTACAACTGTAGCCAGCAATCCTGCAGTCATCATCATTCCATAATCAATTCCATACTTTGTTCCAAACTCTGATACCGCAACCGTTAATGTCTTCGAAGTTTTTGATGTAGTAAAAATTAATGCATACAGAAATTCATCCCATGCCATAAGGAATGCAAGAACACCTACTGCAACATATCCCGGTAATGCTGTCGGCATAATAATTTTCCAAAACACCTGATTCCAACTACAACCATCTACCCGTCCCGCTTCTTCAAGTTCAAATGGAACCGATTTAAAATATCCGTTCAAGACCCAGATTACATAGGCAAGAACTGCATTTGTATTGATTAATATTAATGTTCCCAAATGATCCAGCAGCCCCATCCGGCTAATCATGATATAATACGGTATTACCAATGCAATTGGTGGTAGCAGCTGAAAAAACATTACTCCAAATAACATTGGTTTTTTCATTCGAAAGCGTAATCTTGCAAACGCATAGGATGCCACTGCACCTAATACAAGACTAATTACTGTTGTTGTACCCGCAACAATGCAACTGTTTTTTATTGCCATTCGGAATACTTCAACTTGTTTTGTTGGATTTTTATCCCACAATAACATTTTGTATCGTTCCCAGGTAATTGATGTAGGCAGTATTTTGTCACTACTTAACAATTCATTTTCTGATATGATACTGGATATAAACATCCAGATAATTGGCAATAGCGTCCAAAGAACCAATAATATCACTGCCAAATATAATAATATCCTTCCTATTCTTCTCTTTACCGTTCGATTCATATCTTAATCCTCCGTTTTTCCTGCTTTCAGGTAAAGAAGGCTCAATAACAATATAACAACTGCTATAATTACGCATATTGCCGAACCTTTACCATAATGTAAGTAATCAAAGATTTCATGATACGCATAAAAGCTTACTACCTGTGTACTGTCATTTGGTCCACCTGACGTCAACGAATATACAATATCAAAAACTCGAATCGTCTGAATTGTACGCAAAACAAGAACCACTATATACATTGGCTTTAATGCAGGAAAATACACTACTTTAAATCTCTGCCATGCATTTGCCCCGTCTATAATTGATGCCTCCTTTGCATCATTAGACACGGTCTGGAGTCCTGCAAGCAGCATAATGATAACAAGTGGAAGCATCTTCCATGTATCTGATAATATAATCATATTAATTGCAAGCTTACCACTTCCAAGCCAGACTATATTTTCATCTATCAAATGTAATTTTAATAATACTTTATTCAAAATTCCTGCGTTCGCATTAAAAATCCATTTCCACAAATTTGCATTTACAATCGTTGGCACTGCCCATGGAATCAGAATAATTCCACGCACAAAGCCTCTTCCCTTAAAATTTTGATTCAGCAATAATGCTGTAAGTGTTCCCAATATAATCTGAATTATCACTGATACAACTGAAAAATATAAAGTAATTTTTAAAGAATTCCAAAATGCATGGGTACTCATAACTTCTGCATAATTCTTTAATCCAACAAATTTCGTTACAAGACTACCTGGATTTACATCATTTAAGCTGAACCACAATGTAAACAAAACAGGAAATAATCCTAATCCCATGATAATCAGCATGGCAGGAGTAATCATTCCATAAGCAGTTCTTGCTTGTGATATACTTGATTTATTCTTCCTCTTCATATTCTTACCCTCATATTAAAAATGGCAGGCAGTTTACCTACCTGCCATTCTCTATTTAATTCACAAAACTTTCTGATACTTCTTCTGCCTGATTTAGTGCATCCTCTATTGAAGTTGAACCTGACAGTGCTGCCGAAAATAATGGTTGTACTGTATTAGACCACTCACTATAATCAGCAAGCTGAGGTCTTGGATGTGCTGTTGCAAACTGCGGATAAAACTTAGCCAGCTCTTCATGTTCAGCCACCAGATTCTCATCTTTATATAATGCATCAATTGTCGGCAGTACATTATAATTCTCATATGCATATTTCTGAATATCCTCACTAGTAAATAACTCAATATATTTATATGCATACTCCGGATATTTTGAGGTAGATAACACTCCGAAGCCACCGCCACCAGTTACTGAAGCACTTTCTGCTTTATCAGTTCCAGGCATTAAACATACATCTACATTTCCTGCAACAGTAGAATTTTCTGGATTATTTGCATATCCATACACATAAGCCCAATTCATAACAAATGCTGTATCTCCTGCCATGAATGGATCCAGGCAATCTCTGTCCGTGTAGGTAATTGATGCCGGATCTGCCCATCCATCCTGCATAGAATCATACATAAACTGTACTGCATTATTTGCACTTTCACTGTTGATGTCAAATGAGCCATCTTCTTTCTGCCATGTTCCGCCAAAACTGTAAATCATGGTTGTCAAATCACAAATCAAACCTTCTGCCTGGGATGCTCCCCACGCAATACCATACTTGCAAATGCCTTTATCCATCATATCCTGAGACATTTCTTTTAATTCATCCCATGTTTTTGGTGGCTCCTCATATCCAGCATCCGCTAACATCTGCTTATTATAAAACATCCATTTTCCACCATTTGCAAACGGAATTGCTTCTGTTTTTCCATTATAAATCATCTGATTTAACGAACTCTCAATCAAACTGTTTTTTACATCTTCATCCATATATTCACTTAAGTCTATGGTTACTCCCTTACTTTCAAATTCTGCAACCCATGGAATATCTACATAGCAAACATCCGCATCGCCTCCACCGGTCCATGTTGTAGTAATTTTTTCGTGTGTACTATCATAGGACTGACAAATCAGATTCACTTTTACACCATACATTTCTTCGTACTTCTTTCCAGCATACTCATAAAGTCCTTCTTCGTCGGTTGTACAAATAACGCTAATGCTTTCCGGTTTATCTCCGGCTTCTGTTCCTGCTACTTTGTTATTTTCTGTTTCAGAGTTACCACAAGCTGTAATTGATACTGCCATTGTCATACACAACAGTACTGCAACTAATCTCTTCATTCTTTTTCCTCCTTTTATACTAATACTTTTTTGTTCTTCTCCCCTGGCGCCTTTTACTTTATTCTCCTTGCTTTTTGTAGTTTAAATATAACGATTTTATATTCATGATTCAATTTCATTCTTGCTTTATTTTTGCACTATTTTGCGCAAGACATTTTTAATTAAAAAAAGACGAAATATACTAATCACATTTTGTATATTTCGTCTCCTATAAATACTACTATATTTTAAATTCTGGAATGATGATAACCCTCACAGTTGTTTATTTCTTCATTTCCACTTATTTTACGGTATCTGCTTGGTCCCATAGAATATACTTCCTTAAACTTCCGGTTAAAATAGCTCAATCCTGAGAAACCAGATTCATATGCCACTTCACTGATGGGGAGTTTTGTGGAAAGCAATAATTTTTCTGCAGATTTTAATCGGATATGATTTAAATACTCTACAAATGTATAATCTGTTGCCTGTTTAAACACTCTGCAAAATGTATACATACTCATGCAACACAATTCTGCTACATTTTGTAACTCTATATGATTTTGATAATTTTCTTCTATGTAAGACAACGCAGGTCTGATTTTTTCCAAGGCTATCATAACTTCTGTCGCAGGTCTTCTGGCACAAATATAATCATTTCGCATAAAGTATACCATTAGTTCCATAATATACGCAGGTATCCGAATCTCATATCCCAAAATCTTCTTTTTATATTCTCCCTCTATTTTCCACATAATGGATTCTACTTTTTTACTTCTCAAATTAAAATGTCCAACTTTTCGAAACGGATCTAATAATATACTTGGAATGTGTTGATATTCCTTTGCCACAGAAAAATAGGGTAAAACAGGTTCCATTTGAAACTGTAACAACAATATTTTATGTCGCTTTGTAATTTTTTCCGTTTCATGTGGTTCTTCCCCAGAAATGACCGTGATGTCGCCTGGTCTTGAAATAATCTTCTCCCCACCAAATCTTACATATGCTTCACCCTCTAACTGGCACAAAATTTCCCATGAATGATGCCAGTGCATCGCACACCCCGTTAAAGTATAAATTCCTGCTGAGAACGGTAATTTTGCCTCTTCAATATAAAAAAGCTCCGAAGAGTGAAACTTATTTGCAGTTGATATGGGTTCTTTGATTTTTATAATTTCTTTCCTGTCTTCCATTTTTCTCCTGTTAATCTCTCCCATCCAAGCTATAATTTTTTTGTCAAATCCACCAATTTTTCTACTCTGTAATCTGCCTGCTGCTCTAACTCTCTTAATTTTTCATTGGTTATGGCATCTTCCGGATGATACCAACAGGTTTTAAGTCCTGCAGCATGCCCTCCTGCAATATCTGCTGTCAGGGAATCACCTATCATCAGGCATTCTTCCGGTTCAATTCCAGGCAATTCTTCCATACATTTTTCAAAAAAGCGAAGGCTCGGTTTCTCTACGCCAACCTTTTCCGAAACAAAGCAATGTGTAAAATATTTACGCATGCCGCCTCGTTCCAGACGGTTTAGCTGCTGCTCATACGGTCCGTTACTTGCTGCACAGAATATGTATTTTCCTGCTAAAGCTTCCAATGTTTCCAATGCACCGCTCACCGGCACTGCACTATTATGAAGATAGCTTCGGAACACATGCTCCATTGCCACACCATCGGCTTTTAATCCCAGCTGTTTTAATATAATCTGCCAGCGGACATAGGGAAGGTCTTCCCTTGATAATTCACCCTTTTCGATTTTATCCCAGATAATATGATTTTCTTCCTGAAAAACATTAAACATTTCCGGTTTAAACTCCAGCCCCAAATCTGCAAATGCCTGTTTCATGGAATCTTCTGCTCCCGCATCAAAATCAAGCAGTGTATTATCAATATCCCAAAAAAGGACTTTTATATTCTGGATTTTATTCATCCTTTATTTCCTCATCATCCCAAGATTTTATGCTATGCAAAATGCAATACATCTATCAACAGCAGCCAGACTAATCCATAATAGGTTACTACTGCTACCAGGTCATTAATTGTGGTAATCAATGGACCGGATGCCACTGCCGGATCAATCTTAATCTTATGAAAAAGCATTGGAATCAAGGTTCCCACAAGGCTTGATATTACCATTGCTATCATCAGTGCAAGACCCACGCATCCTGAAATAATAAATGCATGACTCACCGGATTATTCTTTAACAACCAGACATATAATCCGATAAAGGAAAATGCCAGTATCCCCAGAAAAAGCCCGTTCATAAACCCAACACGCATTTCTTTTCCTACCAGATGACGCTTCTGTTTTGATGTAAGATTTTCATCTACCAGTACACGAATGGTTACAGCCAGCGACTGTGTTCCGACATTTCCTGCCATGTCAAGTATCAGCGACTGGAAACACATGACAATTGGAATTACGGCTACAACGGTCTCAAAAATCCCCACTACAGAAGATACGCCCATGCCAAGTACCAGTAAGATAATCAGCCATGGCAGACGTTTCTTCATACTCTCTACCAGCGTTTCCTGTAAATCTTCTTCGGCGGTCAGACCTGCTAACTTTGCGTAGTCATCACCCATCTCATCATCCACAACTTCTACGATATCCTGAGATGTGATAACACCTAAGATTTCATCATTTTCATCCAGTACCGGAATGGAGTCCTCTGCATAGTCCTTCATTCGCTCGATACATTCACTAATCTGTTCATGATCCCGCAAATACGGATAGGATGTACTGATGATATCTTCCAGTGCATTATTTTCACGGGCAATGATTAAGTCCTTTAAATCGATGGCTCCATAGAATTTGCCTACTTCATCAGTAACATAAACTGTCAAAATGTTATCATTTTCTCCCGCCTGACGAATCAACTCCCGCATAGCCTGCCGGATGGTAAGATCATTCTTAATCACAATGAAGTTCGTGGTCATCTTGCTACCAATTTCGTCATCCTCATAGGACTGAATCATCTTAATGTCATGACTGGATTCTTCATCCAGCAACTCTACCAGCTGTGCCTGCTTGGAATCATCCAGTTCGTCTAAGACATCTACCGCATCATCGGAGTCCATGTAGGAAATAACCCGTGCCGCTTTATCCAGATCCAATTCATTCAGATATAGATCCGGGTCATCAATATAAGTAAAGATTTCCGCAACCTGTTCCGCTCCCAGGATTGGGTATAATCTCTTTCGTTCTTCTTCATCCAGACGCACAAATGCATCCGCAATATCATTTTCATGATAATCGGATAATTTATCCCGCAGTTCCTCATTGCTCTTCATACTACGGATTATCTCTATTAACTCTTCTACATAATTCTGCTCTTTCAATTTCTCGTCCACTGCTTCTGCCTCCTTATATCATTTTCCTGCGGCAGCAGTCCCGATGATACCCGCACAATTACAGAAAACACATATCGCATTTCCAGCGTAAAAAGAGCAATTGTCCTGTATGGATTCTTACCTGAAATCCATGGCCAATTGCGCCAAAATCATCTTCTGTCTGCCACCGCAGATACTACTTCGCCCGGTACTATCGCAACTGTCCATGCATTTCACCTCCTGATTCATTCTCTTTTTCCATTCTAATCCTCGGAATGAATCAAGTCAAGATTTGCTTTGTCTGATATTTGTATAATCTTTGTAAAATATATATTTTTTATTCTATTTCTTCCATAAATATTCCAGGCAATTGTGAATGAGGGATTGAGAAAGATTTTGAGCAAAAAATTTTGAGGCTTTCCATGTACAGCTGATTTTCTTAGATGTGAAATGCCAACAGTTCTTAGAATGCGTGTTTTTCTTGCTGGTAAACTGTCTTTCCGGTTGCTTTGTCAGAATCGCTGCACTGTCCGTCGAGAACAGATGCCACATAATGCCTGCAAGGGGCACTGGGAATTTCGATATCATCTTAATTTCATCTGGCAACCGGCACAAATTCACATCCATGTTCAATTGTGCCTCGCTGGTACATCCCTGTACCAGCGTTGCCCGTTGCCAGACGAAATTCCAAGTGCCCCTAACAGCCCTTATCAGGCATCTGTACTTCGACGAACCGTGCAGTGATTCTGGCAAACATTGGAAAGACTGTTTTTATGACCAAAAGAAAAACACGCATTTTAGAACTGTGGTATTTCATCATCTGAAAATCAACGTACATGAAATACCTCAAAATTCCTTTACTCCAAATATTCTACCTCTTTCGCAATTGCCTGCTATATTTATCGAATATTTGTATAGTCTAAGAAAAAGCACATACAGCTTGCCCGCTCACTTCCTTCATTCCGGTAAATGTGCGGCTGGTCTGTTTCAAATTTGTAGACCTGGCTCTTTTCCACCTTCTGGCTGTGGTCATGGCATTCTATGGTCAGCGTGCCGTCAATTACCGTAATATATTCTCTCGTCCGCTCGCCGTGGCTTCCACTGGTGTATACACCGCCCGGCTCTACGTCAATCCGGTAGATTTCTACGGACTGGGAGTCCTCAAATGGAAAGCAGGTAAAGACCTTATATTGTCCCTCCAGTTCCTTGGTTGGAATCATTTCTTCCGGCTTCACCAGACAGAAATCCACACGGGGAGCTTCAATCAAAGTCTGAAATTCAATCCGCAGTCCGCTTGTAATCTTTCCAAGCACACCCAATGATGGATTTGCCGTTCCCTTTTCAATCTGTGCCAGCATACTCTTACTCACACCGGTCTGCTCTGCCACCTGATCAAGACTCATTCCCTTGGACTGACGCAGTCTCTTTAAATTTTCCGATACATTGTGTGACAGGTAATCCATACATTTTCCTCTCTTTCCATTTGAAACTTCCACTTCAAATTTTTTACATCAAACTTTTCGCATCAAATTTTTATGATATTAACCGATGTTTTTGATAAAGATATCTGTTTTACAGTGCCTTGCGGTATAACATTTCTATATCACACTGACGGGATGACCGTGGGTTCACTGCAATATTGCCGCTCTTCATGGCATCTGCTGCCATTGCTTCTATTTTCTCTTCGATGGTCTCCCGGCTGATGCTTCCTGTTTTGCCTGCCTGATTGATGGCTTCCGTAAGATTTGCCGGAATTCCGATGGCTTTGCATAAGGAACGGATGGCATCCACTAACATCATCGGTTCAAATTCATCTTCATAGGCCGGAATTTCACTGATGTAGTTATAAATTTTATAATACCTTCCATGGTCAGCTAAGGCATTATACTCCGCTACTACCGGAAGCAATACTGCATTGGCAACTCCGTGTGGCACATCAAAAAATGCACTGACCGGATGGCTCATGGCATGTACATTTCCAAGTCTTGCAAAAGAAAATGCAATTCCAGCAAACAGTGAGCCTACCATCATTGCCTCTGCCGCCTCCACATCGGTGCGGTTTGCCACAAATCTCCGGATATTTTCTCCGATGAGTTCCATTGCTTTTTCTGCCATGGCGTCGGAAAACAGAGAAGCCGCAGTTGAAATATACGCCTCTTCTGCATGGATAAATGCATCAATTCCGCAGGCTGCCGCCACACTGGCTGGTGCCGTTGTAATCAGGTCTGCGTCCAGAATAGCATATGCCGGCAGCAGTTCATAAGAAAATACCGTCAGTTTATAGTCTCTGCTGTGGTCAGTAATTACAGAAAATGCTGTTACCTCAGAACCAGTTCCTGCTGTAGTCGGTAGTGCCACCAATGGAATAATTTTGCCCGGCACTTTATGTGCCCCTTCATATTCGGTAATGCTTCCACCGTATTTTGCTACTACACCGACTGCTTTTGCTACATCCATCGGAGAACCGCCGCCAAAAGCTACGATAAAGTCTGCTCCGGAAGCCTGAAATGCTTCTGTCGCTGCTTCCACGGTTGTAACGGAAGGATTTCCTTCGATATCCGTAAAATCATCCACCAAAATTCCTTCGGCCCTTAAAGATTCTGCAGCTTTCTCCACCAGTCCCATCTTCTTAAGATGCGGTCCGGATATGATAAATGCATGCTTTCCACCCATTTTTTTTGCAACTTCCGGAAGTTTTGCCATAGAGCCTCTTCCTACAATAATATTCTGTGGTACTGAAAAATTAAATTCGTTCATAGCTTTTCCTCTCATTTTCTGTCGATATTTTCAGAACTTACTACTCGACTTTTCTATATTCTGCTTTCTTTACTCTATACATTCCATTATCCTGCCAGCCGCGCCAATACACGGTCGATTGCCACATCGATTACCTGATCCAGCTCCACATCATCTGCCCCCGGCATCAATGTTGCTGCATCTTCATCTGAAATAAGCTGTACCAGACTGCCAAAGGACTCTTTGTATTTCTTTTTACAGATTACAAAGAATACAACTCCAAGCAAGCTCCAGGCTCCAACCATCAACCACTCCGGAAGAATCAGGCTGCCGCCGGTTCCCGGAATGCAGTACATGCATACCATAAATCCTGACATTAAGACTGCCATTACACCCACAAATTTATAACCAGGCACTTTATACGGACGAGGCATATCCGGTTCTTTCTTTCTTAAAATCAGAAATGAAATGGATACCATACAATAGGCAAGACAGCATCCAAAGTTACCTGCATCACAAATCCATACCATCATGACACGTCCCGCAAACGGTGCTAACATCGTAAGAACTCCCATCAGGATTAATGCATTTAACGGGGTCTTATGCTTTGGATGAAGTTTTGCAAAAGTTCTTGGAATCATATAGGATTCTGCCATGGAATATAAAGCACGGGAACCACCAATCATAAAGGAGTTCCAGGAAGTAATGATTCCGCACATTCCACCAACAATAATTACTTTTGCCATGACCGATGTTTTAAATGCTACTGCCATGGCATCTGCGGTTACAAGACCGGTTCCTGTCTGTGATGCTGCAATGGCATCCGGCTTTAATACCAGACCTACTGCAATGATAACCAGCGAGTAAAACAGCACTGCCAGTACAACAGATAATATCAGCATTTTTCCAATTTTCTTCGGTGGAACATTGATTTCCTCTGCCGCCTGCGGGATAACATCAAATCCGATAAAATAAAATGGAGATAACACCGCAACACTGAGTACTGCCTTGATTCCACCTCCGGTTGATGTGCCGGCAAACATCTGTCCGTTAAGATTATCCACACTTCCATTGATGACGGATGCAACAATCAACAAAATCCCTGCTCCACCAATGATAATAGTAAGAATGGTCTGTAAAATAGCTGCTGTTTTGGCTCCAAAAATGTTTATTATCATAATTAAAAATGCAACGATAATTGCTACAATCAGCCAGGAAGCATAGATATCAAATCCTGCTACCGTATAAAGATATCCCTTTAAAAATCCCGGCCAGAGATAGGTCAGAATCGTTGGAAATGCACATGCTTCAAAGCAGGTAACTCCGACATATCCCAGGACGATTGCCCATGTACAGATAAAGGAACCATTCGAGCCCATTGCCCGGTAACTGAACACATGCTCACCACCACACTGTGGCATGGCTGCCGTAAGTTCTGCATAAGTCAATCCCACAAAGAATATCATGATTCCACCAAGAACAAATCCGATAGCTGCTCCAAGAACTCCGCCTTTCTGAATCCAGCCACCGGAGGATACGACCCAGCCCCATCCAATCATGGCACCAAATGCAATAACAAGAATATCCCAGGCATTAAATACTTTATTGAATTCTGTTTTCTTCTGTTCCATATTTACTACCTCCTATTCCTGAAATACTTTTCCGGCTACTTCTTCAATCAACTGTGCAGTTCCATCCACACCCAGCAAATCGCTGTTAATCAGCATATCCCTGTTATGTCTGTCTCCACGATTGCTTCCGGTCAGTGCCATATGTCTTTTGTGATAACGTTTATCTTTTTCCACAATCAGCAATTTTGCATCATCTGCCGAAAGATTGTGGCTTTCCATTACATTCTTTATCCGGATTTCATCCGGTGCATAAATGAAAATGCGTAATATTGGTTTCTGTTCTTTTAAAATATAATCAGCAGAACGTCCTATAATCACACAGGACTCTCTTGCTGCGAGTTTTCGAATAATTGTTTTCTGGACGTGAATTGCACGTTCTGTCAAATCAGCGTATTTGGAGAAAGAACCCCTGACATCACCTTCTGCTCCTTTACCGGCAATGGTCACTCCTTCTTCTACCTTTTCCATAATATCCTTGGGAATTCCTACTTCTTTGATAATCTCATCTACCGTTTCACGGTCATAAAACTTGATGCCTAAATCCTGTGCAACCTTTTTCCCAATCTGATTTCCTTTTGCGCCATATTCGCATCCTATTGTAATAACAAGATGTTCCATTTTGCTTCCCTTCCTTAATGTATATACATGCGTTTTTTCTCATCTGCAGAACCTGCCACTGGCAGCTTCGTATGGATGCCTGACAACTATCTGCATAAAAAAGACGAGGGCGCACTTATTTTCTGTGACATCCTCGTCTTTTCTGTTTCTTATTTTTATCTTTCTGTTATTCTTCCGGTGCCCGGTTTGAAGGACACGGATTCCTAAAATTCTTATTTTTCCAGTGATTTTACCGTTTCTTCAATGATTGCATATGCCTTGTCGCAGTCTTCTGCGGATACGATAAGTGGCGGCACCATACGAATGACATGTGCACCGATAGCTGTAATCAGAAGCTTTCTGTCTAAGCAGCCATGTTTTACATCTACACCGGAAATGGTATCATCAAATTCTACACCAACTAATAAGCCCTGATGTCTTACTTCTTTGACATGTGGTAATTTTTCTAATTTTGCTGAGAAATAGTCTCCCATTTTCTTTGCATTTCCAGCCAGGTCATTGTCTAAGAGCTCTCCTACCTCAGCTAAAGCTGCTGCACAGCTGATTGGGTGTCCACCAAAGGTTGTTCCATGGGAACCAGGTGTAAATGCTTTGGCGACCTCTTCCGTTGCACAGATTGCACCGATTGGCATTCCGCCGCCAAGACCTTTTGCCATAGATACGATATCCGGTTTTACGCCATAATTCATATAGGACATTACCGCACCGGTTCTGCACCATCCGGTCTGTACCTCATCTAATAATAAGAGCATTCCTTTCTCATCACAAAACTCTCTTAAGCCTTTCATGAATTCCATGGTTGCCGGATGTACTCCGCCTTCACCCTGTACCGGTTCAATCATGATTGCGATTGTATTTTCGGTACATGCATTTTTAAATGCCTCCAGATCATTGTATGGTGCATAGGAGAATCCGTAAGTCATTGGTCCGAATCCTACCTGGCAGCCATTTCCCGGCTGACCGGTTGCTGACATTGCTCCAAATGTTCTTCCGTGGAATCCCATTTTAGCAGTTACGATATGATATTTATTTGGACCGTATTTTTCAATTCCATATTTACGGGCCATTTTAATCATTGCTTCGTTTGCTTCTGTTCCGGAGTTCTGATAGAAAATTTTATCCATGCCAAGGGTCTTACAAACTTTTTCTGCTAACAGTGCCTGTGGAATGGTATATGGATAGTTGAAGGTATGCATGATATCATCTACCTGATCTTTGACTGCTGCTACTACCTTCGGGTTACGGTTTCCTGCATTGTTAACAGCGATTCCTGCATAGAAGTCAAGATATGGTGTTCCTTTCTCATCATAGAGGTACATGCCCTCTGCTGTCTCAGCCAGGAAATCGAAACGCTCATATGTTTCAATCATATATTTATTTACTTTATCTTTAATGTCCTGTACGCTTAATCCTGTGTCTTTTAATTTCATAATTGAATCCTCCTTGACATATTCTTTACTCTTTTTTGTTTTCTCTTTAAACCGGTTTGTTTTGTTCAATCGACGGAACAAAGAATGTGCCTTGGCACATTCTCGCGCCTGCGGCGGTCGCTTGCGACATCTACCTTATACGCCGCAGTGTGCATCCTCGCGGAGCCTTTTTTACTTTACAGGAAAGCAATTTTCTGTAAAGTAAAAAAAGGCACTTACCGATTGGTAAGCGCCTTCGCTTTTGTTTGTCTATTATTTTGAACAATTATACAATATCACGTCTTTTTTGCTCTGTCAATATTTTTTTACAAAAAGTTATATTTTCCTGTTTTTTCTGCTTTTTCCAGTCTGTTCGTTAGAATTAATAGAATATATTGTGTTATTTTGTGTAGTATATTGTACATTTGTATTATCCATTCGTACACTATAATATCGTTTTATCTTTATACACTCTCCGCTCCGATATATGCTTCGATTCTATCCCGCTGCAAATGCTCTCCGATTACAATAATAACTTCCTGGCCTTCCTGAATCGGTTCCATTCGCACTCCGTTGTGGGTAGCATTGAGTTGTATCCAGGAATTATCTGCTGCCTTTATAAATCCCTTAATCCGAAATACTGCTCCGCAGGAGCTGTCTTCTAAGATTTCTTTTGCGACTCTCTGCATTTTTTCTGCCGTCATAGGTACATTCATAAAATACTGTGACTCGAAGCCGGAGTGTTCCTCCAGATCCATTTTTTCATAATTTTCCATTACATAGCCACTGCTCATAATCCAGTGTAAATCTTCCGAAGTAAGCTGCGGTGTACTCTTACGCAGAATCTCTTTTTCAATTCTTCTCTTACAGTGTATCTTCTCCAATGCTTCGTTGATGTGTGAAACCGTTGCATCCATTTCTTCTGCTGTAGCTTCATCTGCATGGCTTAATAGAATGCAGCCTGCATCTGCCACCTCCGATGCCAAAATGAAATCTGCCTCATCAGACAACTCTTTTTCCAGTTTTGCATCTACGATTGCAATTACATTTCCAATCTCGTACCATTGATCCAGCGGTTCTTCCCGCAGTGCATCAAAGAATTCGTCCACATCAAAAATTCCGGATGGCTCCACCAGCACCCTGTCATATCCGCACATGCCCATGGCGATTAACTTTGTCTTAAAACGTCTTCTGTGGCAGTCCTTATCACAGCCTCCGGCTACCATTTCCAACTCACAGTTATCTCCCATCAAATCCTGCAGCAGCATCATGTCCACATTTACTGCGCCATAGTCATTCTCCAAGATTCCAATATTCATGCCCTGTTCCATCAGATACTGGGCGTATTTTCTTATAAATGTTGTTTTACCGGAACCTAAAAAGCCGGTAATTAAGTCGATTGTTACCATATTTGTCTTCCTCCTTCTCAGATATCCCGCTCCAGCCGCCGTAAGAGCTCCTGGTATGCCTCCATTACTTTATCATGATGACTTCGGATATAAACCGTATCCGGAATGTCATGATTCTTGATGGCATACTCTAATCCCTTAAACTGCCCAGACAACTCCATGGCTCCGATATTCGCAGACATATTTTTCAGTCCATGCACATGAATCTGATACTGCGCCCAGTCCCCTGCCTCATAATCCTGCTGCAGAGTATCCACCATCTCATCTTTCAGATAGACTTTTAATATCTTAAGATAAAAATCTTCGTCTTCCATGCATACGGACATTCCCTGCTCGGTGTCAAGGTATGGAAAACGCTCCTGCAATGATTTCTTATTTTCTTCTGCTCCACCGGCAGAATTTTTCTTTTCCACTTCCTCTGTCTGCTTGTCCGCCAGAAAACGTTCCAGTATCTTCCACATCTTCTCTTCAAAAATTGGCTTCGAAATATAATCTGCAAATCCATGCTGCAGATACATTTCCTTTGCTCCTTTTACCGCATTGGCTGTCATGGCAATTACCGGTGTAGTTTTATTCTGATGATTCATTCGCTTCATTTCCTCAAATGTGGCAATGCCATCCATATCCGGCATCATCTGATCCATGAAAATAAGATCATAGTGCTGCTCTTTCATCAGAGTCAGCCCTTCTTCTCCACTGCCTGCCACATCCACGATTGCACCAGTCTGCAGCAGCATCTCTTTTGCCACAATGCGGTTCATTTCCATATCGTCTACCACAAGAATATGCGCGCCGGCAAACTGGGGTACCGGCATCATAGCACCGACAGAAAGCTCATAGTTTTCGAAAATCTGCTTCATATCACCAATGCCATCTTCGCAGATGACCTTCTGCGGTATGATTGCCGTAAATGTTGAGCCTTCACCATACTGGCTTTCTACCAGTACTTCTCCGTGCATCATATCTACCAGACGTTTCGTCAGGCTCAGTCCCAGTCCGGTTCCCTCGATATTGCGGTTCTTATGCTCTTCTAATCTTGTGAAATTCTGGAAAAGGTTCTCCATATCCTTCTTCTGGATTCCAATTCCGCTGTCTTTTACATCAATGCGCAGGTTGATATTTTCCTCGTCTATCCTGCTATAAGAAATTTTTAAAATTACATGACCACGCTTGGTATATTTTACCGCATTGGACAGAAAATTATTTACTATCTGGCGGATGCGGACATCATCTCCATATAAAATGGATGGAAGATTCTCATCAATTTCCATATACAGATCCAGATTCTTTTTCTTGCAGTTAGAGGCAACTATCGTATAGCAGTCGTTAATGAGGGAAGCCAGCTCATAACCCTCGCAAAGCAGCTCCATCTTTCCTGATTCAATTTTGGAAATGTCCAAAATGTCATTTACAATGGCAAGCAGGGTCCTGCTGGCCCGCTGCATATTTCCTGCATACTCTGCAATCTTCTCTCTTGGCAGTGTATCAATCTGCCGGAGCAGGAGGCTGTTCATTCCCATAATACCGTTGATTGGCGTACGGATTTCATGGGACATATTCGTAAGGAAATCGGTCTTCGCCCGGTCTGACACCCGGAGCCGCTCTAAAAGTTCTTCTTCGTAAGTAATATCCACCAGTGTTACGATAGTGTTCTGCATCTCGCCATATTCATCGCAGACCATCGAAGACGTTACCGATAAAATCTGATTGCCCTGCAGGCATTTCACCTTGTAGTGCTCTAATTTTCCCTGATAAAGCTGTTCTGCAAATTCTTCCTTATTGCACTCGCAGGTTACCAGTTCTTCAAAAGGCTGTTCCACATCTGCACCAAACAACACTTCTGCATTTGTATTATGTAAAATATGTGTTCTCTGATAATCATATACCATCACACCATAGTCAGTCTGATTAAACAGATAATCTGAAACTGTTAATTTTGATATTCCAAAAGTATCATACCGGATACTAAAAAATACAGTCATTAAAAATGAAACTGTTACACCATAAACCGAACTGGGATAAGATTTAATTCCATAAAATGGCAACACCGTATCCGGAATTGCCGAAAGAAGCATAATTGTATTTCCCAGAATGATATATGCCACATATTTTCTCTGACTTTTACGCATAATTTTCTTCGACCAATATAGTACAATATAGATGCAGCACAAAAAGCAAAGCATAATATACATCCAGTGATAAAACACGCTGCCATGAAATTCTGTGGTAAAGCAGGTTCTTCCATTGACCCTGTAAAAATGGCGGATCCGCATACTTCCAAAAGAAACACCATCCACCAGAGATGTCAGTATTCCTAATCCAACCATCAGGCCATATCCCTTTATTTTTACACCAGTCAGACACGCCACATAAATTACAATCGCAATGACATATAAATTAAAGCCCACAATTGTCATGCAAAAGAAATCCTGTGCCAATCTGTCATCCGTACAATTTCCATACAATGCTGAACCCAGTGCCCAGATTCCTCCCCCTATTCCCAGAAGCAGGATACAAATCCGCCCCTTGTTTTTCGTATTATTAATAAAAAAATAAAAGATACCAACGCCAATACATATAGTTGCACATGCTACCAAAAGCACTGTTGTAATCATTCCTGCTTCCATCAATTTTTCTCCCGAGTTGTTTTACTTCATTATATATAAAATCCAGTTTATTCGCAATAAAACAATCCCTGTGGAAGCTGCCACCAGCATTTTCTTATTGCCGCAAAAAAGCAGGAGCTCCGTTCCAGTTTCGGTGTTCCTGCTTTTTTCTGTCTTTTTCTAATTTTCAAACTCTGTTCCTACTTTGAACTTTTATTTTGAACTTTTATTTCAAACTTTTTACTTCAAACTCTTATCCCAAACTCTTATTTTAATTCTCCTGCCGGATGTATCATATCCGGTGTAATCAGCTCTTTGATAATCAGGTACTGCTCAATGGTTTTTACACAGTTCTGCACGCCAACCCGCTCACTGTTTAATGTCATGTCATAATTGACCGGGTTTGTCCAGTAATTTCCATGGGTGTAATATTCATAATAATCTGCCCGGAATTTATCCGTCCGCTCTATGGTTGCATTAGCAACCTCTTCGGTTACGCCCATATTTTCCATGGTACGGTTCACGCAGAATGCTCTCGGTGCCTCAATATAGATGCTCACCACATTTGGTTTGCCCTTCAGTACATAATCGGCACATTTTCCGACGATGACGCAGGACTCTTTTTCTGCCAGATCTTTGATAATTTCACTCTGATATTCAAACAGCTTGTCATCCGATACGAATTTTTCATTTCTGGAAATGTAACGTCTTGACCGTGGCAGCCCTCTTAAAAAGCTGGAAAATCCACTGGTCTCCCTCATTTTTTCATTTACTTCCTGAAAAATATTCTCATCCAGTCCACTGAGCTGGCTTGCCAGTGTTAAGATTCGGTTTTCATAACAGTGAATACCTAACTCCTTTGCCAGCTGGGAAGCAATCGCCTTTCCGCCTGTTCCGAATCCTCTTGCAAAGGTTATTACAAAATTCTCCATATTTTCTGTCCTCCTTTAACCTGCTAAATAACGACTTAAGAATTCCCGTGTTCGCGGATTCTTCGGATTGGTAAACAGTTCGGATGGAGCTGCATCCTCTGCCACATAGCCGGAATCCATGAAAATGGTTCTGGTGGACACATCCCTTGCAAATGCCATCTCATGAGTAACAATAATCATTGTAAGTCCCGTCTTGGCAAGCTCTTTCATAACATTTAATACTTCTCCTACCATTTCCGGGTCCAGTGCAGAAGTCGGCTCATCGAAAAGAAGTACTTCCGGATTCATGCAAAGAGACCTTGCAATGGCAACCCTCTGTTTCTGTCCTCCGGAAAGCTGTGATGGTTTTGCATTGATATAAGGAGCCATTCCTACATCCTTTAAATGTGTGATTGCCCGGTTAAATGCCTCTTCTTTGGAAATATGAATCACCTTTCTGGTGCAGAGCATGCAGTTCTGCAATACAGTCATATTGTTAAATAGGTTAAAGGACTGAAATACCATTCCCACCCTGGAGCGGTATTCATTGATGTCCTTCTGTACATTCCGGACTTCCTTATCATGGTAAAGGATTTTACCAGAGGTCTGCCGCTCCAGTTTATTGATACACCGCAGCAGCGTTGACTTTCCGGAACCGGAAGAACCAACTATACAAATAATTTCTCCTGCTTCTATATCAATATCTATTTTTCTTAAAACCTCATGATTCCCAAATGATTTGCTCAAATCCTTGATTGAAATTACTGTTTCTCCCATATCCGTTCCTCCTACTGATTATCCATATACTCAATTGCCAGTGCGTAATCTGTCTTGCCCTGCATTTTCTTTTCAATAAATTTGAAAATCTTATCAAAGACAAAGCACAATACAAAGTAAATCACTGCAATTACCAGGTATGACTCGAAGTATTTGTAATAATTTCCTCCGACTGTTTTTGCAGCCATGAAAAGTTCCTGTACTGCAATTACATTTAATACGGATGTCATCTTCAGGTTTGTCAGGAAAGTATTTGCCATCTCCGGGATAATATTTTTAAATGCCTGTGGCAGTACCACATACAACATTGTCTTAAATGGCGACATTCCCATTGCCCATGCGCCTTCACGCTGGCCCATATCAATGGAGCCGATTCCGGCACGTACTGTCTCACCCATGTAAGCTCCGGTATTTAATACCGTTACCACAATACCTGCAAATACCGGTGTCATTTCTACTCCCAGCATTTTTATTCCATAGTATACAATCATTGCCTGAACAATCATTGGAGTGTCACGGAAGATTTCCACATATACGGTAAAAATGATTTTCAAAAGCCGCATCAGAAGCTTCTTGAAAACATTATCACCCTCGCTGATTTTTGCATCATTTACAAGTCCGACAATATAGCCTAACACAAAACCAACCAGCGTTCCGATTACAGCAATTTCCAGCGTAAGCCAGGTTCCTTTGATAAACATACTTGCATATTTCTGGGCTAAAAATATCATCCACTCTAACGAATTACTCGGATTTTCTACTAACATATTTCTCTACCTCACTTTATCTGTTACTCAGCTCACGCTGGAAATATTTCTAGTTTGCTGCCGGCTGCTGTGTCAGAACAGTATCCATCAGCTCATCCATTTTGGCTTTATCATTCCAGCCAATGGCATCCATTGCATCCTGGATTTTATCTCTTAATGCGGTATCATCTTTTCTGGTAGCGATACATACATTTACCATTTCATCATCACCGGTGAAAGAATCATCTGCATCTAACTGAATAATCACAAGGTCATCATTGGTAAGTGCTGCTGACTGTGCGGTTGGCAAATCTACGACACATACATCTGCAACACCATTGGATATTGCCATGAAACATTCGGATGTTGTCTCATAATTTCCTGACTGCTCTGCACCTTCAATCTGGTCCAAAAGAGGTACCCAGCCGGTTCCTAACTGTGTTGTTACTTTACATCCGGTTCCTGCCAGATCAGAAAGTCCTTTTACATTTTCATAAGCACTTCCCTTTTTTACTACGATACAGTTATCTCTGTAATAATATGGTTCTGTAAATGAATAAGAAGCTTCTCTTTCTGCTGTTTTTCCCATTCCTGCAATGATTACATCATAATCTCCTGCATCTAATGAGATTCCAATGGAAGACCATTCTACTTTATGAACCTCTAAATCCATTCCCATCTCATCAGCAAGCTTCTGGGCTACTGCCACATCATATCCATATGCATAATAGTCAGATCCATAAATCGGAACCGCCTTGCTTCCATCCGGTGTTGTATCACTGTCCTGTGTCCAGTTAAATGGAGCATATGCACATTCCATTCCAACTCTTAATACATTCTTATCAGATGTCTCTGCTGTCTCTGAGGTTTTCACATCTGTATCGGATGTTTTTGTATCTGATGAACCACATCCTGCCAATGTAGATATTGCCATAACTCCTGTCAGTACCAATGCTAATAATTTTCTTTTATTCATAATATGTTCCTCCTTAAATGCAAATGTGAAGCCGACTTTTTGTTTCTCTAGAGTATCAAAAAAGACGCTTGAGATTTCTTTCTCTCAAAGCGTCTTTGCTGATAGACAGTATAGTATACTTTCTTTTTCTTCTTTTCAACTTTCAAATTGCACAATTTGATTGTGCATTTTGCACAGCATCTTAATTAAACATCAATCTTTTTACCAGAATACAGTTTACAATATCGAGATATTCCATGGAATCTTCCAGGTCAACCTCCAATATTTCTTCTATCTTCTTCAGGCGGTACTGCAGGGAATTCCGATGGATATACAAAGCCTCTGCTGTCTTTCCCACATTAAATCCACTCATATAATATGTCAGCAGTGTCTCCACCAGAAATGCCCCATTGGTCTGGTCATACATCTCAAGCTTCTTTAATTTATCATTACAGTAGTCCAGTATTTCCTGCTGATTTCCGTTGTTAAACATATATTTATAAATGCCCATGGAACTGGCACTAAGCACTTTTTTATTAGTAGGATTCGGCAGATAATCTTTCTTTGGAATCAGATTTTTTGCTTCCTGATAGCTCTTGCCAAATTCAGACGGATCCGTATAGGCTGCGCCCAAAATACAGGTACTGTGTATCAGCCCAGCGAACTGTGGGCGGCTGTCCAGCTTCTTTAGCAATTGTTCAATCTGCCGTTCTGTCTCCTTATCCTCCGTTGCCTCAAACAGCAGCACAAATTTATTTAAGAAACGCATATACATCGGACGATTTTCCATATGCATTACTTCCCGGTTCAGACAGTCCGTATAATAGAGATAAGTATGCTCATCCTGCTCCAGGTTAATTCCATATTTCCGGTCAATTACAATGATTCCAACACGATATGCCCGGTCGAAAGCCAGTCCAAACTGGCTGGATATTTTTTCAATATATTTATCATTTACTTCATATCCAAACAGTAGATTATATAAATAGTCCCCGGTACGCTTATTTGTAATATTGGTTTCCAGTATCAGCTGCCCGATACTCTGTGCAATATCCACGAAGGTTGCGCCTTCCCAGCGGACATAGAACAGTGGCAATTTCAATTCAACCGCCTTGTCTATCATTTTCTGTGGAATCTTCTCCCGGTCATCCACAATCGATATTGCAAGCCCGGAAATTCCCAGTGCATTCAGTTCTACCATTGTTTCAAAGGTCTTCTCGATGTCAAACCGCAGATAATCCACTACAATCAGTGCGAAGTTGCCAGGATTCATATGCTCTTCATAGGGCTTCGTCTGCACAAAATATGTCCAGGACACCACTCTGTCCAGTCCTACTTCCCCTGTCAGCAGTTCTACTCCATCCAGATCCAAATTATTGACGTCTCTACAAGTAACCATAATGTCTCCCTCTGTTGGTTGTGTGCAAGTTGCAAAAAACCCGGAGAAGTGCGAACACTCTCCGGGTTAATTTTACTTATTTTAGCAATTCATTGCAAGAGCAAAGATTACTCGATAACTGTAGCAACACGTCCTGAACCTACAGTACGTCCACCTTCACGGATAGCGAAAGTAAGACCCTGCTCCATAGCTACTGGATGGATCAGTTCGATAGTCATTTCTACGTTATCACCAGGCATACACATCTCTGTACCTGCTGGTAATTCACAAACACCAGTTACGTCAGTTGTTCTGAAGTAGAACTGTGGTCTGTAGTTATTGAAGAAAGGTGTATGACGTCCACCTTCATCTTTTGTTAAAACGTAAACCTGAGCTGTGAATTTTCTGTGGCAAGTAACAGTACCTGGTTTAGCAAGAACCTGTCCACGAACGATCTGGTCACGGTTAACACCACGAAGAAGTGCACCGATGTTATCACCAGCCTGAGCCTCGTCTAACTGTTTACGGAACATCTCGATACCAGTTACAACTGTCTTCTGAACATCTTCCTTAACACCAAGGATTTCAAGTTCGTCATTCAGATGTAATGTTCCTCTTTCTACTCTACCTGTTGCAACAGTACCACGACCTGTGATTGTGAATACGTCCTCAACTGGCATTAAGAAAGGTTTATCTGTATCACGCTGTGGATCTGGGATATAGCTATCTACAGTATCCATTAATTCCATGATCTTGTCGCCCCATGGTCCGTTAGGATCTTCAAGAGCTTTAAGAGCAGAACCCTGGATGATTGGGCAGCCTTCAAAACCATATTCCTCTAACTGCTCTGTAACTTCCATTTCTACTAACTCGATTAACTCTGGGTCGTCTACCATATCACATTTGTTTAAGAAAACAACGATGTAAGGTACACCTACCTGACGAGACAGAAGGATGTGCTCCTTTGTCTGAGCCATAACACCATCAGTAGCAGCAACAACAAGGATAGCACCATCCATCTGAGCTGCACCAGTGATCATGTTCTTTACGTAGTCAGCATGTCCAGGACAGTCAACGTGTGCGTAATGTCTCTTCTCTGTTTCATACTCAACGTGAGCTGTAGAGATAGTGATACCTCTTTCTCTCTCTTCTGGAGCTTTATCGATGTTAGCGAAATCTGTAGCTGTATTACCTGCAACTCTTGCTGCTAAAACTGCTGTAATAGCTGCTGTTAAAGTTGTTTTACCATGGTCTACGTGACCAATGGTTCCGATATTACAATGTGGTTTGGTTCTTTCAAACTTAGCTTTTGCCATTTTAAAACGTCCTCCTTAATTTTATGCCCTTTCTGGGCGCTTATTTTTACATTTTAATAAGTCACTCGGCTATTTCTGATTATATAAAAAACTTGCGAGTTTTTCAAGCATTTTTATTATTTTGCTTTAGATGCAACAATCTTGTCCTGTACAGACTTCGGAACCTGCTCATATTTCTCGAAGAACATTGAGTAGTTACCACGTCCCTGAGTTCTGGAACGTAAGTCTGTTGAGTATCCAAACATCTCAGCAAGTGGAACATATGCTTTAACCATTTTTCCACCACCGATGTCATCCATACCTTCGATACGTCCACGACGAGAGTTAATGTCACCAATAACATCTCCCATGTACTCTTCCGGCATAGTAACTTCAACTTTCATGATTGGCTCAAGAATTACAGGAGCTGCTTTTGCCATAGCCTCTTTGAAAGCCATGGATCCGGCAATGTGGAATGCCATCTCAGATGAATCGACCTCATGGTAAGATCCATCATATACGGTAGCATGAACACCTACTACTGGGAATCCTGCAAGGATACCAGCTTTGGTAGCTTCTTCGATACCTTCGCCTACTGCAGGGATGTATTCCTTAGGAATAGCACCACCAACAACTGCAGAATCAAACTTGAAGAGTTCATCTCCGTTGGCATCCATCGGCTCGAATTTAACTTTACAGTGTCCGTACTGTCCACGTCCACCAGACTGTTTTGCATATTTGTATTCCTGATCAACTGGCTTTGTAAATGTCTCTTTGTAAGCAACCTGTGGAGCACCTACGTTTGCTTCTACGTGGAATTCACGAAGCAGACGGTCAACGATGATTTCCAGATGGAGCTCACCCATACCAGCGATGATGGTCTGTCCTGTTTCTGTATTTGTATGAGCACGGAAAGTAGGATCTTCTTCTGCAAGTTTTGCAAGAGCTTCACCCATCTTACCCTGTCCAGCTTTTGTCTTAGGCTCGATAGCAAGCTCGATAACTGGCTCTGGGAATTCCATGGACTCTAAGATAACCGGATGCTGTTCATCACAGATGGTATCACCAGTAGTTGTAAACTTAAATCCAACGGCTGCTGCAATATCTCCAGAGTAAACTTTTTCAAGCTCTGCTCTCTTGTTTGCATGCATCTGAAGGATACGGCCTACACGTTCTTTTTTATCTTTTGTTGCATTCAGTACGTAAGATCCGGAGTTCATTACACCAGAGTAAACACGGAAGAATGCAAGTTTTCCTACGAATGGGTCAGTCATAATCTTGAATGCAAGAGCGGAGAATGGTTCATCATCAGATGAATGTCTCTCTACTTCATTTCCTTCAAGGTCAACACCCTTAATAGCCGGGATGTCTGTTGGAGCTGGCATATATTCTACGATAGCATCCAATAATTTCTGAACACCCTTGTTACGGTAAGCAGAACCACAACATACCGGAACTGCTGTACACTCGCAGGTACCTTTTCTGAGGGCAGCCTTCATATCTTCAACAGATGGCTCTTCTCCCTCTAAATACTGCATCATAAGGTCATCATCTAACTCGCAGATTTTCTCAACCAGTTCGGTATGATATAATTCTGCGTCGTCTTTCATATCATCCGGGATGTCTGTTACAGAGATATCATCTCCCTTATCATCATTGTAGATGTAAGCTTTCATCTCAAACAAATCAATAATTCCCTTAAAATCATCTTCCTTACCAATTGGTAACTGAAGAACAATTGCATTTTTACCTAATCTTGTACGAATCTGATCAACAGCTCCGTAGAAGTTTGCACCCAAGATATCCATTTTGTTAATGAATGCCATTCTAGGTACGTTGTATGTGTCAGCCTGACGCCATACATTTTCTGACTGAGGCTCTACTCCACCTTTTGCACAGAACACGCCGACAGCGCCGTCCAGTACACGAAGTGAACGCTCAACCTCAACCGTAAAGTCTACGTGTCCAGGAGTATCAATGATATTGATACGATGCTCTAAAGCACCTTTCTTTGGCTTTGTAAACTCTTCCAAAGTCCAGTGACATGTCGTAGCGGCTGAAGTAATGGTAATACCTCTTTCCTGCTCCTGCTCCATCCAGTCCATGGTAGCAGTACCTTCATGAGTATCACCAATCTTATAGTTAACACCGGTATAATAAAGGATACGCTCTGTCAACGTTGTTTTACCAGCATCGATGTGCGCCATAATACCAATGTTTCTGGTTCTCTCTAACGGATATTCTCTTCCAGCCAAGGTTTTTTCCTCCTAATTTTCTTAACCGAAAAAATATGCTCTCGTTCTGATTAGAAACGATAGTGTGCGAAAGCTTTGTTTGCTTCTGCCATCTTGTGCATATCTTCTTTTTTCTTTACAGATGCACCAGTATTGTTTGCTGCATCCATGATCTCATTTGCCAGTCTTTCTTCCATTGTCTTCTCGCCTCTCTTGCGTGAAAACAGTGTAAGCCAACGAAGAGCCAGAGCCTGACGACGGTCCGGTCTAACTTCGATAGGTACCTGGTAAGTTGCTCCACCGATACGTCTAGCCTTTACCTCAAGTACTGGCATAACGTTGTTCATAGCTTCCTCGAATACTTCAAGAGCTGGTCTCTCAGTCTTCTCTGCAACTCTGTCAAATGCACCGTATACAATCTTCTGTGCAATACCTTTCTTACCATCTAACATAATGTTGTTGATAAGCTTGGTAACCACTTTGTTATTGTACATCGGATCTGCTAATACGTCTCTTTTCTGAGTATGTCCTTTACGTGGCACGTTACTTCCCTCCTTAATCATGTTTTGCATCACAGGTCATTGTGCCTGTCATGTAGTATTTGTTTCGATTAATTCAACGGTACTCACATGTGTCTCTCTAAAATGTGTTCGTGCGGAAATATATCGTATGTGACAATAATTCCAACACTTACCTTTAGCTCTGTTTGTGATACTATTGGTATGCGCTAAGCTTATTTAGCGTCTTTTGGTCTCTTAGCGCCGTATTTGGAACGAGCCTGTTTTCTGTTAGCGACTCCTGCTGTATCAAGAGTTCCACGGATAATATGGTATCTTGTACCTGGTAAGTCCTTAACACGACCACCACGGATAAGAACAACGCTATGTTCCTGTAAGTTGTGTCCCTCTCCTGGAATGTAGCTTGTTACTTCGATTCCGTTGGAAAGACGAACTCTGGCGATCTTTCTAAGAGCTGAGTTAGGTTTTTTAGGTGTAGCTGTCTTAACAGCGGTACAAACACCTCTCTTCTGAGGAGCAGAAGTATCAGTTGCTTTCTTCTTTAAAGAATTGTAGCCCTTCTGAAGTGCAGGTGCAGTAGACTTCTTAACAGATGTCTGACGTCCTTTTCTTACTAACTGGTTAAATGTTGGCATTATTTTCACCTCCTGTGCTATTATTTGATAAATGTGCATTTGTATGCACACTAATTCAGTATATAAGCCGATTCGCCACTTGTCAAGCAAATTTTTCGTGCAAACTACGAGAAACGCAAAGAAAGTTTCAGCCAGCGACTGGATACTTGTATCCTAGTCGCTGGCTGAGGCTTTCTGATGATGTGGCGACAGCCACGACTGAGATGGAGCGCAGCGGAATCGAAGTTGCGGTTCTCGTTCTTATGCCTGAATCTTTCCGTTCATGTGGCGACAGCCATACTTCCATGGAGCGTCAGCGGAATCGAAGTTCTCTGGCTCGCTGGCTGGGGCTTTCTGATGATGTGGCGACAGCCATACTTCCATGCAGCGTCAGCGGAATCGAAGTTCTCTGGCTCGCCGGCTAAATCTTTCCTTCCAACCTCACCGGCTTCCTTACCTCTATCAGATTTCTGTCTAAATCATAGAAGCGCACTACCTTTTCTTTATATCACATTTTTTACTCCCGCTGCTCCACTACTCTGAGGCTGTCCTTTTCCACCTTGCACATAAGAAACAATACTTTTACGCCTGCTGCCCGTGCCTCTTCCAGTGCTTCTTTAAACTCCGGGTGTGTCTCTTCATTTGCCCGGACTTCCGTTACACCTTCCATCTGAATCACAAATGCCACAGCACATTCATAACCGGCTTTTTTTGCTCCAATCAATTCCCGTAAATGCTTTACCCCTCGCTCTGTTGGTGCATCGGGAAAATAACCGATTCCCTGCCGTTCTAAGGTACAGCCCTTTACTTCCATCAGATATTCCTGCATCCCTTTCTTCATATAGAAATCAATTCTGGAATTTCCATATTTATACTCCGGTTTCACTACATCATAATTCTGTGTTTCAAGCCATTCCTTTGCCACCTTATTCGGTGCCTGACTGTCAATATTTATTAAGCCAAAATTTTCTTTATAGACCGCAATCAGATCATAGGCTGTCTTTCGTGCCGGATTGTCTGCCACTTCCAGATAAACTTCCGCATCCGGAAGCAGCAGTTCCCGGCACCGTCCGGTATTCTTTACATGTACTGTCTGAATCTCATCGTCAATCTTAACATGGGCTATAAAACGATTCGGGCGGTCTACAAAGCTTCCTTTTACTACTTTTTTATATTTCAATGTTCTGCCTCATTTCGTTTTTATAAGATATTCCATTTTTAGAAAGTCAGACGCATCTGGTTCCACACCACGTTTCCATGGGTAGATTCTGATACGCCTTCATTTTCAAAGCCAAATTTCGCATAGTAATGTATCAGCTTATCCTTGCAGGTCAGCACCAGCCCTTTTCTTCCCTGGGCTTTTGCATCTGCAATAGCTCTTTTTAATAGCTGCTCTGCCAGACCGCATCTTCGATATGCAGGAATGGTATTCACGCCGAAAATCATCTGCCAGTCACCCTGTTCCTCATGCAGTTCTGCTTTTACATACATTTCATCTGTAAGGTCTTTCTGATTACTCACCATGCCATCTACAAATGCCACCAGATGTCCCTCATCAAACATCAGCCAGAAATGGTCTTTATAATATTTTAGACGTTCTGCAAATTCTTCCCTTGTTGCTGCCTCTGCCGGCGGGAAACATTCTGTCTCCACTGCTGTAATTGCATCAATATCTTCCATCTGTGCGGTACGGATTGTCATTTTGAGTACTCCTTTTATAAGTTTTTATAACCTTTTATAACTTTTATAAGTCTTTATAACTTTTTATAACTTCTCATATTCACTGCAATTGTACCATAATTTTTTCTTAAATCAATGCGAACTTCTCCCGTTGTTATAATGCTTTCCAAATACATCGGATAAGAATATATTTTTTCACTATTCGCATAAGCTACAAGAAAAGCACAGCAGCCTTGCCCTCCTCAGGCAAATCCTGTTGTGCTTTTCTATAATATTTCCGTAAATACTTTTATTCCTTTGCCGGCACCAGACGGATATTCACTCCACTTACCTTTAAATCCACACCATCACTGAATTCCACATTTTTCACTTCAGAAGTATAAAGACCATTTCCGTCATCCACACCAAATATCTCATTCATTCCACCGTCAAGCAGATTGGATGAACTGACATTTCCGGTTCCTTCCACCGCTGTCACCGTATAGGTTCCTGCCGGAAAATCTGTTCCTGCGGTATAGTTTCCACTGCCTAATTCTACCGCCTGGGATTCATCATATTCTCTTCCGGTCATGCCACCAGTCACTTCTGTATAACTGACCTGTACAACTACATCTCCGGAAATATGAAATACTACATTTTCTTTCATCTTAAGTCCGTTAAAGGATGATTCGTAAAGATCATTTCCATCATCCACGCCGAACATCTCATTGACTCCACCCTTCAGAAGATTGGAGCTGTTTATATTTCCATTTCCGCTGACTGCGGTAAGGTTACATTTTCCAACCGGCAAATCAATACCTGCGGTGTAATAACCTGCTCCAAGGGTATATTCTGTTTCTACAGTGGATAAATCTTCTTCCGGTTCTGCATCTTTTGCATCGGAGTCCTTTGTCTTTGCGTCTTTGTTATCCGTCTGCTCTGTACCGGCAACAGAATTCTTTTTCGAATCCTTTTTGTCACTTCCGCTGCCGCCTGCTGCAATTGCAAATACAACTACTACAATAATTACCCAGAACCACCATTTCTTATAAATCGGTTTCTTTACTTTTTCCATTTTCTTGCCTCCCGGTTTTTCATCATTCTTATGTATGAAATCATCATATACGAGTCGGAAGGCTTTGTGGTATGCCGGCAGCATACATTTTCAGCCGTGTTCAAAATCGGAGGCATCTTTCATAGCCCGATAACTTTCGATATTTTCTATTTCAGAGGCAGACCAAGTAAGGTTATTTTTACATAGTTTTCCAGCTTCATGCCAAAATAAAAGATAGTAAGTGCCAGTATAATCCGGATTATAATCCGTACCGGCTTCTGCAGGGAGCGGATTCCCGGCACTTTGGTGTCCCACAAAAGGAAATTAAATCCAACCCCGCAGGATATCCACGCATAGATGAATACCGCAATTGCTTCCAGGCAAAAAGTCAATGGAGTCTTACCATACAGCATCAGAAACTGTATGCTTCCCACAATCAGAAATAGATATACAAAAACTGCCACTATCTCTTTCCAGACAACTCCGGTCCGGAATCCCGGAAGAATCGTTTTCTTTTTTACAGCACCCGGATTTTCTAATTTTAATGCCTCCCGAAGTTCCCCGGCATTCTGATACCGGTTCTGCGGGTCAATCTCTATACATCTTTTTATTACATTACAAAATGGTTTCCGGGCAGTCAGATGCACATTTGGCAGCGTCCCCTCCAGCATCACATTCATAAGAACGCCCAGTGCATAAATATCTGCGGTTGCATCTGTCTGAAGGAAGCCATACTGCTCCGGAGATGCAAATCCTACGGTTCCAAGAATTGTCGTGTCTGCATTCTGATTTCGCTTATGTCTCCTTGCAATATCAAAATCCAGTAATTTTACAACTCCATCCGTAGAAATGAGAACATTTTTCGGAGAAATATCACGGTGTACGATTCCCTGTGCATGAATCTGCTCCAATGCTTCCAGTAACTGTCGGATATAATATTTTACAAGCTCCGGCGGCATAACGCCCTGCCGGTGCAGCTTCTCATCCAGTGTCTCACCGCTGATATATTCTTCTGTTACCATGCCGATGTCCTGCTGCTCTTCACAGCTTATAATCTTTGCAAGATGTGGACTCTCTAATTGCTGCAGTTTCCGGTAAACCGGAATACTGTCTTTTTGTATTGCTTTTTGAACCAGAATCTTTCCTGTGGCAGCATCCTGTATCAACCGGGTCTGATAGGGCGGCTGGCCCCCCAGTACGGTAAGCGGTATCTGCCGCTGCCGCCGAAAATCCTGATATAATTTTTCACTCATTTGTTATCACTTTTTCCTTTTCTACTTGAATTTTCATTCCCACAATTCTATGATAATCAATATCACTATAGCAGAAATGAGAGGATTCGCCAAATGAAAAAATCAACCCAGGAACTTTTAGATATTTTGAAAAACACACCTGCTTTCTCCAACTATGCAGAGCAGGAGGAAGCTGAGCTGATCGAGGTCTCACTTTCGGATTATCTGAACCGGTTGATTCAGGCAAAAAATCAAGACCTGCCTTCTCTCATCCGAAAAAGCGGTCTTGACCGTACTTACTGTTATCAGATTTTTGATGGGCGCAAACGTCCTTCCCGTGACAAAGTGCTCGCCCTCTGCTTTGCCATGGACCTATCCTTTACGGAAGTGCAGCAGCTTTTAAAAGCTACCGGCTATCCGATTCTCTATGCCCGCATGGAGCGGGACAGTGCGATTATTTTCTGCCTGCAAAGAAACTGTGCTCTTTCCGATGCCAATGAGCTGCTCTATGAACTAGGGTACGAAGGGCTGGCATAGAAATTATTTTATATAACAGTTCCCAATCAGCCGGAATACCTGCTCTGCCGTATAGCTCATATTCTCATATGCCACAGTCTTCTGCATGGCTTCTTCCAATGTCATCACACCTGGTAAAATTGGAAATGCTCCATCTACAAGCTGCATTTCATCCTGCACTTTCCGGACGCCCTGTGGTTCAATGCTGCCGGCAAATACCAGTACCATGCAGTCCTTTTCTTTTGCCCGCTTTGCAATTCCAACCGGCGCTTTTCCCATAGCAGTCTGTCCGTCAAATCTTCCTTCTCCGGTCACTACGATATCAGCTTCACTTAATTCTTTCTCCGGCAATACCGCATCTAATACTATCTCTACGCCCGGACGTAAATCCCCGCCCAGATAGGATGCAAATGCGAAGCCCAGTCCGCCTGCTGCTCCGGCTCCCGGCATGTTCCGGTTGTCTACGCCTAAAGCCTTTTCTGTTACATCAGCAAAATGAGCTAATGCCGCATCCAGTTTTACTACCATGGTCTCGTCTGCGCCCTTCTGTGGTGCAAACACAGCACTGGCTCCTGTTGTGCCACATAATGGATTGGTCACATCACAGGCTATTTCAAAAGTACATTCTTTCAGCCTCTTATCCAACGCCTCCGTATCTATCGTTTCCAGGTCTTTCAGTTCTGTTGCTCCAAATCCTATTTCGATTCCATCTTTTTTATAAAAATGACACCCCAAAGCCTGCAGCATTCCGACACCGCCATCATTGGTGGCACTGCCGCCAATTCCAACGATAAACTTACGGCAGCCTCTATCCATGGCATGGCTTATCAGTTCCCCCACACCATAAGTAGTGGTTTCCATTGGATTTCGTTTATCCACCGGCACCAGTGGCAGTCCGGCGGCTTCTGCCATTTCAATGACTGCTGTTTTATCCGGCAGGATACCATACGCTGCCTCGACCTTCTGTCCAAGGGGACCTGTTACCGCTACCTTTTCCAGACTGCCCTGCAATCCGGTGGTCAGGGCTGTTACTGTTCCTTCTCCACCATCTGCAACCGGCCTTATCATAACTTCTGCTGTTGGTATTGCTTTTTTAATACCATCTTCCACTGCTTTTCCTGCCTCTAAGGAACTTAAGCTGCCTTTTAATGAATCTATTGCTACGATTACTTTCATTGGATTTTCCTCGTTTGTTTATTCTACCACCTGTATAAAAGCTTAAAAGAATCTCTAACTCGAAAGGGAAACTCCGGCCTATTAAGCCAGAGCTTCCCTTCCTGTATCTGCATCAGTTCTTCGAACCTTACATTATTCTTCTGTAGAAGCAGTTACTTCTTCTTTTGCTTCTGTCTCTTCGACTTCATCTGTCACAGGTGCCTCATCGAATCCGTCAAAATCATCAAAGGAGAGTTCTTCCTCTTCGTTTACATCTGTGTTCAGTTTGATGTTACGATAACGCTTCATACCAGTACCAGCCGGAATCAGCTTACCGATAATTACGTTCTCTTTCAGACCAATCAATGGGTCAATCTTGCCCTTGATAGCTGCTTCTGTCAGAACCTTAGTTGTCTCCTGGAAGGATGCTGCTGATAAGAAGGAGTTGGTTGCCAAAGATGCTTTGGTAATACCAAGTAATACCTGTTTACCTTCTGCCGGCTCTTTGCCTTCTTCCTCTAACTGCTCATTCATCTCTTCGTAATCCAGATTATCTACTAATGTTCCTGGCAGGAACTCAGAATCTCCGTTATTTTCAATGCGAATCTTCTTTAACATCTGACGTACGATAACCTCGATATGCTTATCGTTAATTTCAACACCCTGCAGACGATATACACGCTGTACTTCCTGAATCAGGTAATCCTGTACGGCACGTACGCCCTTAATCTTAAGGATATCGTGCGGATTTACAGAACCTTCGGTCAGCTCATCACCAGCCTCTAATACTGCTCCATCCATAATCTTAATTCTGGAACCGTAAGGGATCAGATAAGTCTTAGCCTCACCTGTTTCATTGTTTGTTACAATGATCTCACGTTTCTTCTTGGTATCTTTAATGGTTGCAACACCACCAAATTCTGTGATAATTGCAAGTCCCTTAGGCTTTCTTGCCTCAAACAACTCCTCGACACGAGGAAGACCCTGTGTAATATCGTCACCGGCAACACCACCGTTGTGGAATGTTCTCATGGTAAGCTGTGTACCTGGTTCTCCGATAGACTGAGCTGCGATAATACCAACCGCTTCACCAACCTGTACCGCCTGACCGGTAGCCATATTGCTTCCGTAACATTTTGCACAAACTCCAATGTGGGAACGGCAGGTAAGAATCGTACGAATTTTAACCTTGGTTAATGGTTCTCCATTCTCATCTACACCCTTGCTCATAATTGCTGCAGCACGTTTTGGTGTAATCATATGGTTTGCTTTTACAAGCACATTACCATCTTTATCGCAAATTGTCTCACAGGAGAATCTTCCTGTAATACGCTCTTCAAGACTTTCGATTTCTTCTTTTCCATCCATGAATGCTTTGACATACATACCAGGAATCTCTCTTCCTGTGCCTGCGCAGCAATCAGATTCACGGACAATCAGGTCCTGTGATACGTCTACCAGACGTCTGGTTAAGTAACCGGAATCGGCGGTACGTAACGCAGTATCGGACATACCTTTTCGGGCTCCATGTGCGGACATGAAGTACTCCAATACTTCAAGACCTTCACGGAAGTTTGATTTGATAGGCAGCTCGATTGTTCTACCGGTTGTATCAGCCATCAAACCACGCATACCTGCTAACTGTTTAATCTGTTTATCAGAACCACGGGCTCCGGAATCTGCCATCATGAAGATGTTGTTGTATTTATCCAGACCGGAAAGCAGTGCTTCTGTCAGCTCATCATCAGTCTCTTTCCATGTTTCAACAACCTCTTTGTAACGCTCTTCCTCTGTAATAAGACCACGTTTGTACTGTCTTGAAATGCGGTCTACCGTATCCTGAGCCTTTGCAATCATTTCCGGTTTCTGAGGCGGTACCGTCATATCTGAAATAGATACGGTCATAGCTGCTCTTGTAGAGTACTTGTAACCCATGGACTTAATATCGTCTAATACCTCAGCGGTCTTGGTTGCTCCGTGTGTATTAATAACTTTTTCCAGAATCTGTTTTAACTGTTTCTTTGCTACATGGAAATCGATTTCCAGTACCAGTTCATTTTCAGGCTTGCTTCTGTCTACGAAACCTAAATCCTGAGGAATGATTTCATTGAAGATAAATCTTCCCAGTGTGGACTCAACGACACCAGTCTTAACAGTTCCATCCGGCATGGTCTTATGAACACGCACATGGATTCTGGAATGTAAGGTCAGTGCCTGGTTCTCATATGCCAGAATTGCTTCGTTTACACTCTTATAGTATCCGCCTTCTCCTAAGGAACCTGGTCTTTCCTGTGTCAGATAGTAGATACCAAGAACCATATCCTGTGAAGGAACGGCTACAGGACCTCCATCAGAAGGTTTTAACAGGTTGTTCGGTGAAAGCAGCATGAAACGACATTCTGCCTGTGCTTCCTGTGACAGTGGTAAATGGGCAGCCATCTGGTCTCCGTCGAAGTCGGCGTTGTATGCGGTACATACCAATGGGTGAAGCTTAATTGCTTTACCTTCTACCAGGATTGGCTCAAATGCCTGAATACCAAGTCTATGCAGTGTAGGAGCACGGTTCAGCATAACCGGATGCTCCTTGATGACATCTTCTAAGACATCCCAGACTTCCGACTGTAATCTTTCAACCATCTTCTTTGCACTCTTAATATTGTGTGCAGTTCCGTTTGCAACCAGCTCTTTCATAACAAACGGTTTAAACAGCTCGATTGCCATTTCTTTTGGCAGACCACACTGATAAATCTTAAGTTCCGGTCCTACGACGATAACGGAACGTCCAGAGTAGTCTACACGTTTTCCAAGAAGGTTCTGACGGAAACGTCCAGATTTACCTTTCAGCATATCGGACAGAGATTTCAGAGCACGGTTACCCGGTCCGGTTACCGGTCTTCCTCTTCTACCGTTGTCAATCAGGGCATCTACTGCTTCCTGCAGCATTCTCTTCTCGTTACGAACGATGATATCAGGTGCACCTAACTCTAACAATCTTCTCAGGCGGTTATTTCTATTGATAATTCTACGATATAAATCATTTAAATCGGATGTTGCAAAACGTCCACCATCCAGCTGTACCATAGGTCGTAAGTCTGGTGGAATAACCGGGATAACGGTCATAATCATCCACTCCGGTTTATTTCCGGATTCACGGAAGGATTCTACCACTTCCAGTCTCTTGATGATTCTTGCACGTTTCTGGCCGGTAGCATCTTTTAATTCTGCTTTCAGCTCTGCTGCATCTTTCTCCAGGTCAATTGCCTGTAATAACTCAAGAATGGCTTCTGCACCCATTCCAACACGGAAAGAGCTGCCATATTTTTCCCTTGCATCCTGATATTCCTGCTCGGATAATACCTGCTTTACAGATAAATCTGTAGAACCTGCATCCAGTACGATATAGGAAGCAAAGTACAGAACCTTCTCCAATGTTCTTGGAGAAAGATCTAAGATTAATCCCATACGGGATGGAATTCCTTTGAAGTACCAGATATGGGATACCGGAGCTGCAAGCTCGATATGTCCCATACGCTCTCTACGAACGCTGGCTTTGGTGATTTCAACACCACAGCGGTCGCAGACAACACCTTTATAACGAATCTTTTTGTACTTACCACAATGACATTCCCAGTCTTTGCTCGGTCCAAAAATCTTCTCACAGAATAATCCGTCTTTTTCCGGTTTCAAAGTTCTATAGTTAATGGTCTCAGGTTTCTTAACTTCTCCTCTGGACCACTCTCTGATTTTCTCAGGTGATGCCAGACCAATCTGAATTGCATCAAACTGTATCGGCTGGTAAGTTTCCTGTTTTACTGTTCCTGGCATTAATGACACTCCCTTCCTATTTATTCTTCGTCAAGAACTTCATCGGCAGCATCGTCAAAATCGAAGCCTGCGTCATCATCCTCTTCCTCTTCTTCTACGTTGTTGAGTTCTCCACTCTCAGTATCAAATTCCTGTTTGGTAAAGCCCATCTTTCCGAAGGACTCGCTGTCTTCAAACGCGAAATCTTTATCGCCTGAGATAATGGAATTCAAATCTGTGTTACCATATTCGCTGGTCTCCATCAGTTCAACTTCGTTACGGTCCTCGTCTAATACTCTGACATCAAGACCAAGGGACTGAAGTTCTTTGAGAAGTACCTTGAAGGATTCTGGAATTCCCGGTTCAGGGATATTGTCACCCTTAATGATTGCTTCGTATGTCTTCACACGGCCAACCACGTCATCGGACTTCACAGTCAGAATCTCCTGTAATGTGTAAGATGCACCATAAGCTTCCAGTGCCCAAACCTCCATCTCTCCGAAACGCTGTCCACCAAACTGAGCTTTACCACCCAGAGGCTGCTGTGTTACTAAGGAGTAAGGACCGGTAGAACGTGCATGAATCTTATCATCTACCAGATGATGCAGTTTCAGGTAATGCATGTGGCCAATGGTAACCGGTGAGTCAAATTCTTCTCCGGTACGTCCGTCACGAAGCTGAACCTTTCCGTCACGGGAAATCGGAACGCCCTTCCATAATTCTCTGTGGTCTCTGTTATCGGAAAGATACTGCATTACATCTTCACGCAATGTATCTTTATATTTTGCTTCAAATTCTTCCCATGTGGAGTTGACATAATCATTTGCCAGTTCCAGGGTATCCTGAATATCAATCTCTCGTGCGCCGTCAAATACAGGAGTCTCAATGTTAAATCCAAGTGCTTTCGCTGCAAGACTTAAGTGAATCTCCAGGACCTGACCGATATTCATACGGGAAGGTACACCCAATGGGTTCAATACAATATCCAGTGGACGGCCGTTCGGCAGGAATGGCATATCTTCTACCGGAAGTACACGGGAAACAACACCCTTGTTACCATGACGTCCAGCCATCTTATCTCCAACGGAGATTTTTCTCTTCTGTGCGATGTAAATACGAACTGCCTGATTTACACCAGGGGATAATTCGTCACCATTTTCTCTTGTAAATACTTTCGCCTCTACAATGATACCATATTCACCATGTGGTACTTTCAAGGAAGTATCTCTTACTTCTCTTGCTTTCTCACCGAAGATGGCACGTAACAGTCTCTCTTCTGCGGTAAGCTCTGTCTCTCCCTTTGGAGTAACCTTACCTACCAGAATATCACCGGCACGAACTTCTGCACCGATACGGATGATTCCTCTTTCGTCAAGGTCTTTCAATGCATCATCGCCGACACCTGGAACGTCTCTTGTAATTTCCTCCGGTCCTAATTTAGTATCACGGGCTTCTGCTTCGTACTCTTCAATATGAACAGATGTATAAACATCATCCTGTACTAATCTTTCACTCAGAAGAACAGCGTCCTCGTAGTTGTAACCTTCCCATGTCATGAATCCGATTAACGGGTTCTTTCCAAGAGCAAGCTCACCATTAGAGGTAGATGGTCCGTCAGCAATTACTTCGCCAGCTTCTACATGATCACCTTTGAACACGATTGGTCTCTGGTTGTAGCAGTTGGACTGGTTGCTTCGTGAGAACTTGGTCAGTTTGTATATGTCTCTTGTTCCATCATCATTCTTCACGGTAATCTGGTTTGACTCAGATTTCTCAATAGTACCGGATTTCTTTGCAACTACACATACACCGGAGTCTACTGCAGTCTTGGTTTCCATACCGGTTCCTACTACAGGAGCTTCTGTGGTAAGAAGAGGTACTGCCTGACGCTGCATGTTAGATCCCATCAGCGCACGGTTCGCATCATCGTTCTGCAAGAACGGAATCAATGCGGTAGCAACAGAGAATACCATCTTAGGAGATACGTCCATATAATCAAACATCTGCTTGTCATATTCCTGTGTCTCGTCTAAGTAACGGCCGGAAACGGAATTTCTTACGAAATGTCCTTCTTCATCCAGTTTTTCATTCGCCTGTGCTACATGGTAATTATCCTCTTCATCTGCGGTCATGTATACAACATCTTCTGTAACACGCGGATTCTTAGGATCTGTTTTATCAATCTTACGATATGGTGCCTCAATGAAACCATATTCGTTAATTCTTGCATAACATGCCAGTGAGTTGATAAGTCCGATGTTTGGTCCTTCAGGAGTCTCAATAGGGCACATTCTTCCGTAATGGGAGTAGTGTACGTCTCGAACCTCGAATCCGGCACGGTCTCTGGACAAACCACCTGGTCCTAATGCGGATAAACGTCTCTTATGTGTCAGCTCACCCAACGGGTTGTTCTGATCCATGAACTGCGACAGCTGGGAAGATCCGAAGAACTCTTTCACTGCTGCGGTTACCGGTTTGATATTAATCAGGCTCTGTGGAGAAATTCCTTCCTGATCCTGGGTGGTCATACGCTCACGAACCACACGTTCCATTCTGGAAAGTCCGATTCTGTACTGGTTCTGTAATAACTCACCTACGGCACGGATACGACGGTTGCCTAAGTGGTCAATATCGTCATCATTTCCAATGCCCCACTCCAAGTGCATATTGTAGTTAATGGATGCGAAAATATCTTCCTTGGTGATATGCTTCGGAACCAGTTCAGATACGTTTTTACGAATTGCTTCCTTGATATCTTCCAAGGATTCATTTTCATCCAGGATTTTCTTTAATGCCGGATAATATACCAGCTCAGTAATACCAACTTCCTTCGGTACTACATCAACATAGGTAGTGAGGTCTACCATCATATTAGAAAGAACTTTTTCATTTCTTTCTTCTGTAGCAATATATACTGCCGGAACAGCTGCGTTCTGAATCTCTTCTGCAAGCTCTCTGGTCAGCTCTGTTCCTTTTTCGATTACCTCTCCGGTAGTCTCAAGAACAACATCTTCAGCCAGCACTTTTCCGCGTAAACGGTTCTTAAATGCCAGCTTCTTGTTAAATTTATAACGGCCTACTTTTGCCAGGTCATAACGTCTTGGGTCGAAGAACATTGCGGTAATCAGGCTCTCTGCACTGTCAACAGAAAGAGGCTCGCCCGGACGAATCTTCTTATATAATTCCAGAAGACCTTCCTCGTAGCTTGTAGCAACGTCTTTTCCAAAAGATGCTAAAATCTTTGGCTCTTCGCCAAATAAATCTATAATTTCCTGGTTGGTTCCCAGTCCTAATGCACGCAGTAATACTGTGATTGGCACTTTTCTGGTACGGTCAACACGTACATAGAAAATATCATTAGAGTCTGTTTCATACTCTAACCATGCTCCACGGTTCGGGATTACGGTACAGGAATAGAGTTCCTTACCTACTTTATCATGCGCAATGCCATAGTAAATACCAGGGGAACGAACCAACTGGCTTACGATAACACGCTCTGCTCCATTGATAACGAAGGTTCCTGTCTCTGTCATGAGAGGTAAATCGCCCATAAAAATCTCATGTTCATTAATTTCATCTGTTTCTTTGTTATACAGTCTGACTTTTACCTTCAAAGGAGCTGCATAAGTTGCGTCTCTCTGTTTACACTCCGGAATTGTATACTTCACATCATCCTCACATAATGTGAAATCCACAAATTCCAAGCTAAGATGTCCGCTATAATCCTCAATCGGAGAGATATCTGCAAACACTTCTTTCAGGCCCTCGTCTAAGAACCACTGATAGGAATCCTTCTGGACCTCAATCAGGTTTGGCATTTCCAATACCTCTTTTTGTCTTGAGTAACTCATACGTATGCCTTTTCCAGCCTTCACCGGACGTATTCTGTTTTTCTCCATTGACGTTTCACCTCTCGTTTTTTATTCTCAATCCACTAAATTTCAGCAAATTATATTCTTTGGGCTTCATTTCCTAAAAAAGGATATAGTAAAGCCACCTCACCACAATAGTGCAACGTATATGATACCACAAGTAGTTTTCTAAAGTCAAGCATTGTTTTCGCACAATATGCATATATTTTTCAATATTGGGGAATAATTTTCATCCTCGCAGTGATGCAGCCTGCCATCTGCGTTTTTATAGCTACCTAACATCAGAAAAAGCAGCCATGAAATGCTTTTTTCTTTGCATCCCATAGTTGCTTTTTTCTTTATTTTTCTATTCTATTACATATTTCATTATCCATTTTATTGCTTCCGGTTTTATTTTAAGTCCACATCCAGTTCTGCAATACTTTCACCTGCACCATTTTTGTTGGTTACGGATATATGGATTGTACTCTCTCCATTATAAAGCAGCATAATCCGTTCACTCTGGCTTCCATCCTCATTTGGGGTAAACCGGCCGCCTAACCACCACATTGCATTACCTGCTTCGTCGGTAATAAATATATCCGGGTCATTATATGGGTCATTGTACGGTGCGCCGGTAATATCCGGGAGCTGCATGTCAACGATCAAGACGGCACCGGTTTTGATCACCTGACTTACTGCAACACCATTATCTTCTTTATTTACTGCGATAGTCTCATTCTTGGAAGTATCCACATGCACCGGGAAGGAGAGCTGCCAGTCTCCGCTTACTTTTGTGGTGGTCTGATATTCTCCATTTTCATCCCATGCATCGGAAAGATAGCCTTCCAAGGTGTCTATGCTCCAGGTTACGGTAAAATCTTTCAAGTCCGAAATATCAATCGGATTATCATTTTCATCAGTCAATGTTGATAAATCAATTTGTTCCATCTTCACATAGCTTCCGTCCTCTGCCTTTTCAAAAGGCTGCCCGATTGCCGACTGAATCAGGGTTTCATTGATAGAAACATTTTCCATCACCTTGTCACGCTGCGGTCCCATAATCCAGTCTGATTCATTCAGTTTTTCATTGTCTGTGCTAAGTGTGGTTGTGTAGTAAAGCAGGTAACCATCGCAATACACATCCGAAACGCTTATCTTTACTCCACTCCGGTCTGTTTCCAGCACACACTGATCATCCGAAACCAATTCCGTGGACTCTTTTCCAATGGTAGAATAGATATCCGAAAGTTCCTTTTCATCTTTATCTCCCTGTGTTGCGCCAATCAGTTTTCCGATTGTGTTGCTGTAGATGCTGTCTGCCAGTGCAGAATTAGAAAATCCCGCCACTCCCACTGCGACCGCGCAGGCTGCTGCCATTCCTGCCGCAATTTTTCTTATATTTTTATTTTTCTTATTCCTTGTTTCCATGTTCATACGTTTTACCTCCATCCGGATTCTCGTTTTATACCGTTCCTTTTCTTCGGAGGATAACTCTTCTACTTCATATTCCTTCAAATCAATTTCCGCATCATTTAACATTTCATAGATTTTATCGTCTTTCATCTCTTCATGCCTCCTTCTGTTTCAAATACATGTTTCTCATTTTCCGCTTTCCTCTGGATACCCGGTTGTAAATGACATCTCTCGGAAGTCCGGTATCTTCGCTTATCTGCTCTACAGATTCTTCCTCTACAAATAATTTCATAAATATTTTCCGGTCAAGGGGTTTCAGGCACAAAAGCAATTGTTCTACTTCACGGCTTAATTCCCCTTCTATCAGTTGTTCTAACATCCTGTCATTTTCCGCCGCTGTCACATCATCCATACAAAGCTGTTCCAAGTCCCGCTTATATTTCCTAAGATAGTCGATGGCTTCGTACCGGGCAATGGCTGCCGCCCAGTTCTTGAAGCTGTTCTTCTTATCATCAAAGGATGCTGCGTGTTCCCAGATGGAAAGCAGCACATCGTTCATGCATTCTTCCTGTTTCTGTGGCATGGTAAATAAGTGTTTCCGGATGACTGCCTTAAGCAATCCACCATACATATCTATGACATAAATCAATGCTTCTTCATTATGCAATTGTAATTGCTGAATATAATTCTTCTCTGTTATCTTCATTGTTATCCTGCCTTTTGCTTCATGCACCATGGTTTGCATTTTTGCAGCTACACTTATTATTACGAATCTGATGTCTTAAATCTATCACTTTTATAAAAATATTTTCTACAAAGCAAAGAACCTTCCAGCATTTCTGCCGGAAGGTTCTTCTTGTTGATGTCTCATTCTACTGGAAGCTGTCCCAGTCTTTCTGCATAAATAAATATGTAATTAATGGGCACAATACTGCGCTGATGATACTTTTTGCCACTCCAACCCCGCCAAAGATGTTGATTACCAGACCGATTGCTGCACATGCAATCATCAGATAGAATCCAACCTTCTTCTGTGCAAACAAAATCAGACCGGCACCTACGATAATAAGCACTTCTGCAATGAGGCTGACAATCAGCAGTGGCTGAATGAGCATTAACGGAATCATCATTACTCCGGAAATGATATTGATTACAAATACAATCCAGAGCCATACCTTAAGTCCTGTGTTCATAACTAATCTCCTGTTCTTATATTGTTTTCAAGTTACGCTACTATTATTACATATTTCCTTTTTTCGTCAATAGGTCTAAAGTCCTATAAACTACAAGAAAATCGGATCCATATTTCTATGAATCCGATTCCTATCATTTCTAATTCAGTTGTGAATCAAAAATTATTTTAATGTTACTTTAGCACCTTCAGCTTCTAATTTAGCTTTGATGTCATCAGCTGTAGCTTTGTCAGCCTGCTCTTTAACGATCTTAGGAGCGCCATCTACTAAGTCTTTAGCTTCTTTTAAGCCTAAGCCAGTAGCTTCACGAACTACTTTGATAACCTTAACTTTGTTTGGTCCAACTTCTGTTAACTCTACGTCAAACTCAGTCTTCTCTTCTGCTGCTGCTGCGTCTCCACCTGCTGCTGCAACTACAACGCCTGCTGCTGCGGATACACCGAACTCTTCTTCACAAGCTTTTACTAATTCATTTAACTCTAATACGCTTAACTCTTTGATAGCGTCAATCATCTCAGCTGTTGTTAATTTAGCCATTTTAATTTACCTCCGTTTTTGGTTTTGTTTTCAATAAATTGATTGGTTTGCAGATTATTCTGCTGCTGGAGCTTCCTCTGCAGGAGCTTCTACTGGAGCTTCTTCTGCAGGTGCTGCCTCTTCTGCCTTAACTTCTACGTCTGCTGCGCCGCCTTTTTCAGCGATCTGATTAATAACACGAGCGAAGTTTGTAATAGGAGACTGAATACTTCCAAGGAATTTGGAAAGTAATTCTTCTCTGGATGGGATTGTAGCGATTGCTTTCATTCCATCTGCATCATAGAAGGTTCCTTCTACTACGCCGGCTTTAATCTCAAGTGCAGGAGCTGTCTTTGCAAATTTAGCAATTACTCTTGCAGGTGCTGTTGCATCTGTTGTTGAAATTGCGAATGCGTTTGGTCCTTCCAATACGTCGGAAAGGCTTTCGAAATCAGTTCCTTTGATTGCAAAATTAACTAATGTATTCTTATATACTTTATAAGCAACACCAGCTTCTCTTAACTGCTTACGCAGCTGAGTATCTTCTGCAACGGTAAGTCCACGGTAGTCAACGACTACTACTGACTGTGCATCTTTAATCTGCTCAGAAATTTCCTGTACGATAGGCTGTTTAAGTTCTACTTTTGCCACGAATCGTGCACCTCCTTCTTTATTTTTCATCTTGCGAAAGACAGGTACATTACCTAAAAAATCCTCTCTGTGGAAGACAGAGAGGATTTGAAATCTCATTTACAAATACATAAGTATCTGCATTTCCTCGGTAGGTTCTCTACGGTTACGCCTTACGGCACCTACTGTCTTCGGCAATATGCTTTGCTATTATAGCAATTAATATCTTGGATGTCAATAACAAAAACTAAACAAGCTTCAGTGGGTTGATTTTTACACCCGGTCCCATGGTAGGAGCTACAGAAACGCTCTTCATGTACTGACCTTTTAATGTAGCCGGTTTTGCTTTGTTTACGGCATCAATAAGAGTCTGGAAGTTGTCCGCTAATTGTTCTTCACTAAAGGATGCTTTTCCAATTGGCACATGGATAATATTTGCTTTGTCTAATCTATACTCGATTTTTCCGGCTTTGATATCGTTTACTGCCTTGGTAACGTCCATAGTAACAGTTCCAGCTTTTGGGTTTGGCATTAAGCCCTTCGGTCCAAGTACACGACCAAGACGTCCAACAACACCCATCATATCAGGAGTTGCAACAACAACGTCGAAGTCAAGCCATCCTTCGTTCTGGATCTTCGGAATCAATTCCTCTCCACCAACGAAATCAGCACCTGCTGCCTGAGCCTCGTCTAATTTGGTTCCCTTTGCGAATACTAATACTTTTACAGCTTTACCAGTTCCGTGTGGTAATACAACTGCACCACGAATCTGCTGATCTGCGTGACGTCCGTCACATCCGGTACGAATGTGAACTTCGATAGTCTCATCAAATTTTGCAACGGCTGCTTTCTTTGCAAGTCCGATTGCTTCTGCCGGATCATATAAAGTTGCTCTATCAATTGATTTTGCAGCTTCTAAATATTTCTTTCCTCTTTTCATTCTAAATAACCTCCTGTGGTATTATCGGGAGTGGTACCCTCCCACGTTTCCATTTAGTCCTCTACTTCGATTCCCATACTTCTTGCTGTTCCTGCGATCATGCTCATTGCAGCTTCAACAGATGCAGCATTTAAGTCTGGCATTTTCAGCTCAGCGATTTCCTGAAGCTTAGCTTTAGAAATCTTTGCAACTTTTGTCTTGTTTGGAGTTGCAGATGCACTCTTTAAGTTGCAGGCCTTTTTCAGCAGTACTGCTGCTGGAGGAGTTTTTGTAATGAAGCTGAAGCTTCTGTCTGCGTAAACAGTGATAACTACAGGAACGATTGTATCTCCCATATCTGCTGTTTTTGCATTAAACTGTTTTGTGAATTCCACAATATTCACACCATGCTGACCTAAAGCAGGTCCAACAGGTGGTGCCGGAGTTGCTTTGCCGGCAGGAATCTGCAATTTGATATATCCTTCTACTTTCTTTGCCATTTGAGGTTGCCTCCTTTAATTCATCTTCTTTACATCTGAAAAACTAATCTCGACCGGAGTCTCCCGGCCAAATAAATCCACATTAATCGTACAAATCTGTTTTCCGTGATCCATACGCTGGATAACACCGATGGTGTCCTTCCACACACCACCGATTACAACGACGGTATCGCCTTCATCGAAATCTACGACAATGTTGTCTGACTTGATTCCCAGTGGTCTCATTTCAGCGTCAGTGAGTGGTACCGGCTTAGATCCCGGTCCAACAAATCCGGTTACGCCTCTGGTATTTCTTACCACATACCAGGTATCATCATTCATGACCATATTGATAAGCACATATCCCGGGAACATTTTCTTCTGAACCTGCTTTTTCGCACCGTTCTTAAGCTCGACAACATCCTGCATCGGTACTCTGACTTCGAGTATCTGCTCTTCTAAATGCCGGTTCTCGATTGCCTTATCGATGTTCGCTTTGACCTTATTCTCATAACCTGAATAGGTATGAACTACATACCAGTGTGCCTCTGCCATAATCACCTATGCCTCCATTATAAATTCACTAGAAAATTCACACCGTACTGGATGATTGTATCCAGAAGTGTAATTATCAGACCAAGTACAACTGACACAATAACAACTGCTGTTGTCTGACGGGCAAGTGATTCTTTTGTAGGCCAAATGATTTTTTTGAATTCAGCCTTAAGACCGGCGAACCAGCTCTCTTTTACTGCTGTGTTCTTGTTTTCGGTTTCTCCCATTTTGTCACTTCCTTTTCTTTTTGCTCATTGTCACGCATTCACAAATTATTTTGTTTCTTTGTGTAATGTATGAGTCTTGCAGAATCTACAATACTTCTTTGTCTCCATTCTGTCTGGATGAGCTTTCTTGTCTTTTGTCATGTTGTAATTACGCTGCTTGCATTCTGTGCATGCTAATGTAATCTTTGTGCGCACAACTTCCACCTCCATTACTTTCTTTGTGTTTTCTATGCCTATTTTTAGGCATAAAAAAAAGACTTACTTCCAAGCTAGTCTATGATAGCACAAACCACATGGAGCGTCAACTCTTTTTTCACATTCTCTGTAAACTTGTAATCCAGTACATATATTACCACAAAATCTAGCGTTTTTGCAACATTTTTTGTATATCTTGTAGATGACTTTTTCTTATTTTTATGCTATATTAGATATGTATAAATGGATTTTACTATACCCCGGCATCAAGAAGATGCACATTTCATGGAAGAAAGGAGGGGGTTATTTATGGCATCTGCTATTCTTGATAATATGTATAACTATTATCTTACAACTTATGGCAAGTCTACCGTTTCCCGGTATGATTCCCACAAGAAGAGTGAGTTGCGCTCTGTTTACAATAATATTGTAAAAATCAATAAAGAATCCCCTCTTTACAAAATAAAAGATTCTGCTGATGCACAGAAGTTTGCTATCGATATCAAAGAGCATGCCCGTGATTTAAAAAATGTCATTGCTTCTTTATCCACCGGTGACAGTCTTGCAGAGGCTTTTCAGAAAAAAATTGCCGTCTCTGACCAGAATGATATTGTTGATGCAGATTATGTTGGAAACGGAGATTCCGACGAGAATACCAACAGCTTTCAGATGGAAATTAAGAAGCTTGCTTCTCCGCAGTTAAACTACGGTAATTACTTAAAGGATGACCAGCTTGCTTTTAAACCAGGCAGTTATTCCTTTGATCTGAATACCAGCAGTGCTTCCTATGAGTTCCAGTTCAATGTAAATCCAGATGATACCAACCGGAGTGTCCAGGATAAGCTGGCAAAGCTTTTCAATACTGCCAGCATTGGCATTCACGCAGATGTTAAAGAAGACGACTCCGGCCACAGTGCCCTGGTCTTAACTTCCAGAAAAACCGGTCTTAAGGATGACGAAGATTTTCTGTTCCAGATTCTGCCGGGAACTTCCAACGAATCCATACAGGCAATGGATAAGCTTGGTATTAACAAGGTTACGGATGCAGCTTCCAATTCCGTTTTTCTGTTAAACGGTACGGAACACAGTTCCTATTCCAATACATTTACCATCAACAATACTTTTGAAGTACACCTGAAAGCGGTCAGCCCGGAAGGCAGACCTGCTACCCTTGGTTTCAAAGCAAATGTGGATGCCGTTGCCGATAATATTCAGGAACTGGTGGATTCCTATAATTCCATGGTGGATACCGCTAATGAATACCGCGAGTCGCAGCCGACCAGCCAAAAGCTGCTTTCTGATATGAGCGGTGTTGCACAGCATTTTAAAAATGATTTTGAAGCCATCGGACTTATTATAAATTCTGATTCTACTATTTCCGTTGACCGGGATTTACTGGCGGACGCTGTCGAATCGGATGATGCCGCCGAGAGTTTCCATGTATTAAACCGCTTTAAGAATGCCTTAAGTGCAAAAGCCAACCAGGCTTCCTTAAATCCGATGCAGTACGTGGACAAAGTAATTGTTGCTTACAAGAACCCGGGCAAGAATTTTGCCACACCTTATATTACATCTATGTACTCCGGTTTGATGCTGGATAAATATTTATAAGACCTGACTTTTACATGTGGGAAAAATCAGGTCTTATTTTTTTGCTGCCAGTGACAGGTTATGTTCTTTATTTTGCGAAGCTGGTGCTTTGTGTATACAATTCATCCGGACAGATATCCTGACCTTCCGGCCATACAACAGTATATCCATCTGTTCTTACCCTTCTAAAGTAATCCGGGTTCTCCAATTTTCCATACCACGAGCCTTTTATATATGGTTTAACATCAAACCGCTTTCTTTCTCCATTATCAAATTCAACATCAAGAATATAACCTTCTTCCGCCCGAACGCTTGTAGCCGTTGGTCTAAGCATCTTCATATCCTCCTTGTTCTGTTCCATTATTTTAATGGAGCTATCCGGAAATAGCCTTCTCCCTCACTTAGCATTTTCCAATTGGCATATAATTCATCTTCATGGATTGTCATCCATGCCAATAGCATTTTTAACTGCCGATTAGGGAACTTGCCTTCCAATACTTCTCCATTCAGCGAAACTATAATTTCCTCTTCTCCATACAACGCATGAATATGTGGTTTACTATGTTTTCCACCTTTTTCACTCTGCATGCGTACAATAATTCCATAAAACATTGATAATGCGGGCATTTCATTCTTCCTCCTATGCAATTTTTCACAGGAGTTTTCTAAAAAAATCCTGCTTTTTTTGTGAGTTTAAAGCATGAATTTTTCAAGAAATATAAGATGTGTTCATTGATTCTATGAAATGAGGCATTATACGGATTTCTTTTTGCATATTGCCAAAATTATGAAAAAATATGCTTCGTAGCTATTGTAACATAACCGTCGAAGCATATACAATACAAGTTTCTAAAAACACTGTAAAGCGTCTCTAATTTTTTTATAAATCCACCATCTTCTACTCCTCCCCAATCTTTTCCAATATAAACTTCAGACGTTTCCGATAGCTGCAGCAGTTCTTCACTTTCTCATAACCGTTCTTTGCTATCTGCTGCCGTTCTTCCTCATGGGTAAGATAGTAGCTGCACTTTTCTACCAGTTCTGCTTCAGATTCAAAGCAAGCCAAATCTTTTCCAATTTCAAAATAATCCGGTAATTCTGCCTGATAATTGGTCAGCAGGAATCCACCTGCACCAAGTACATCAAAAATCCGTAGAGGCAGCCCGCTCTTGATATTCGGAATCGTAAAATTAAGATTGATTTTCGAATAGCGGAATACCTTCGGCATCTCCGACCAATAATCTACTGAGCCGCAATTCTTTACCCGAAGCAAAGTATCCCCACCTGTATTTGTATAAAGGCTGACCGGGAATTTAGCCGCCAGTGCCAGCAATGCACGCTGTCTCTGCAAAGAAGCCGTTTTAAATCCCAGCACCGTTGTTGCAAATACCAGCCCCAAATCAGAAAAGGAATCCTTCGATTTCTTCAGTTCAAAATATTCCGATACACGCTCTAAGATATCCGCAGTCAGCATCGGTTCGATTATATTGCCACCGCTGATATTAAGCTGTGCCTCCATGACAGCATCAAAATAACCCCGCAAATATTCCGGGAATCTTTTTTCCAGTTCATCATAGCTGTTCTTCTCATATAAATTTCCTACAAAAGAAATCCCGCCTGTAAAATCCCGCACCGAATGTTTTGAGGCATTCCCACTATCTGTTTCTGCTAACTGCATTTTATCCATAGTATCCTGTGCAAATAGCTCATCCAGCCGGTTCGTATCCACTGCCAGCGGCAGATGCCAGATATGTTTTACGCCCATTCCCTTGAATTCCAGATAATTGGTCTTATCAAAGAGAAAGAAATAATTGCAGTCCAAGAATACATTCTTGTGATACATGCTAAGCAGCGGGCTGTCACAGCTCCAGGATACATACTTTATCCCCGTCTGCTGGCATACTCCGGAAATCACTGCAAAATAATTCACCGTAAAGACAAAGTCATAGTTTTTCTGCTGCAAGATGCCATGCAAACGTGCCGCAAACACTTCATCCTCATCATAGCTTTCCAGTTCCTGCTCAATTACATCCACCTGATGTCCCATGGATTGGAATGTTGCAATAATGTCTATGTAATTGTAGGAATTCCAACGGTAAACCAAAATATTCATGGGGTGGCTCCTTTTATTTTCATTGCCTTTTTATTTACAATTAGTATATAACATTTTTTCTTCTTGTCCAAATCTTTTTGCTATGTTAAAATGTGAAAAAGCATATATTATACAATCTATATGGCACTTTCTATAGTTCAAATCCGGTTCTGTTTAGAACCCAGCATTTCTGTATCTATCTATGCTTTTGATTCACTATTTAACAAAAAAAGCAGGAGCGATACAGTATGGAAATAACTGCCATTATTCGATAGCAGGTAATCTTTTGCCACTGGATATGATATTTATTTTCTATTGCCGCTTATCCTCCTGCCACACACAAGGAGGACTTGCCTATGACAGGAAAAGCAAATGAAACAACGAAACGCACACCGGTGGCGAACCGCAAATTTAAGGACACTGTTTTCCGGATGTTATTTTCGGATAAAGAGGCGTTATTATCCCTTTATAATGCAGTTAATAACAGCCATTACACGGATTCCGGTGCACTTGAAATTGTAACCCTGGAAAATGCCATTTATATGGGAATGAAGAACGATCTGGCTTTTATTCTGGATATGAATCTCTATCTATATGAGCACCAGTCCACGATAAATCCAAACATTCCTCTTCGGGATTTATTTTACATTGCAGCGGAATACCAGAAGCTTGTGGATAAGAAATCCCTGTATTCTTCTTCACTACAGAAAATTCCAAATCCCCATTTTATTGTATTTTATAATGGAAGCACACCGATAGATGACTGCTATACCAGCCGTTTGTCAGATGCTTTTTATCATGTAACTGACAATCCATCGTTAGAACTTATTGTTACTACATTCAATGTAAACGCAGGACACAACACCGAGTTAATGTCCCATTGCCAGATATTAAAGGAATATTCCATTTATGTTGCAAAGGTTCGTTCCTTTACAGAACAGATGCCTTTGGATGATGCCGTGCAAAAGGCTGTCACCGAATGCATTCAGGAAAATATTCTGGCAGATTTTCTTAGGAAGAATCAGGCGGAGGTAATTGCTATGAGTATTTTTGAATATGATAAAGTTGAAGAAGAGAAAAAACTGAGAAAAGCTGAATTCGACGCCGGTGTTGAACAGGGATTAAAGCAAGCTTCTACCGATACTGCCCTTCGTCTTTTAAAAACAGGAAAGTTTGATGCAAAGGAAATCGCAAAACTTTGCAATCTTTCGATAGAAGAAGTAAATCAATTAAATAATCAGAAGTGATAAAAAACAGCTCCTGCGTTACACAGGAGCTGCATTTTATGATATGCCTTCCAATGAATCTACCGGTGAAATATTTTTTCAACGATTTTTTCTTCCGTCAACGAATTTTCAGCCATGAGTTCAGCCGGCTCATATGTCCTTGGTATATCCATGGAAAATCCAAAATTATAAACCTTAATATCTTTGTCCGAATAATACTGCGCAATTTTTGAACCGAAACCACCGCTTAGTATTCCATCTTCTATGGTTACAACAATCTTATGATTCTCAAGTACCCAGTCAAGTCTGTTCTCATCCAGGCCTGTAATAAATCTTGGATTTATAATTGTCGGCTGTATATTCTTTGTTTCTTTTATCAATGCCGCCGTCTTAACACCCAGCTCATAAAATCCGCCAAGTGCAAGGATACATACATCCTGCCCTTTTTGCATAACCATATAGGACACTTTATCATACTCTTCTGCCACATCATAATCGCTGTGCTTAACTCCGGTCCACGGCACTCTTATGGCTACCGGCTTCTCCTTCTGGTCGATGCCCCAATCCAGCATAGCAAGATATTCTTCCTTATTCACAGGTGCCAAATAAGTTAAATTCGGAATATTGGCAAGTAATGGAATATCCAAAATTCCAATATGTGTGTCATTGTGGTGTCCGAAAACAGACGCATGGGTTACAATCATCGTTGCCGGTATCTGATTGATACACATTTCCTGTTCAATCTGGTCATATGCTCTTTGGATAAAAGTACCATTCGTTGCAAATACCGGTTTACAGCCTCTTTTTGCCATTCCCACCGCCATTGTAACCGCATTCTGCTCTGCAATTCCTACATCGATATATTGTTTTCCCGCAAGTTCTCTTCTTGTTTTATCAAAGCCAATACATATGGGAGTGGATGCTGCTATTACTGCAACTTCCGGATCGTTTTGGATTCTGTTCAGTAAATGTTCTCCGACAATATTTCCATAGTTTTCGCCTATTCCGGCATTCTTATTTTTTCCGGTCTCTTTGTCAAAAGGTCTTGCCCAATGCCAGTTTTCACTATTTTCTTCCGCCGGCTTATAGCCTTTTCCCTTTTGGGTGCAAACGTGGACAACCACAGGAACTTTGGTGTCTTTTACGCTTTCCAATTCTTTTATAACGGATTCCAGGTCATTTCCGTTTTCAATCAGATGATATTCAAATCCCAAGGCTTTAAAGAAATTATCTTTCTGCTTTCCAGCGGATTCTTTCAACTGTTTTAAGTGCCGTCCCAACGCTCCGTGGTTTTCCGGAATAGACATTTCATTATCATTAATTACCACAATCAGGTTACTGTTGATTTCCGCTGCACAATTAAGTGCTTCAAATGCTTCTCCGCCATCCAATGAAGCATCTCCTATAACGGCAATCACATTTTCCGAATCGTGTTTTAAATCTCTTGCTTTTGCCAGTCCACACGCAAGACTAACGGAAGTAGAAGTATGTCCAAGGGCAAATAAATCATACTCGCTTTCTTTTGGATTACTGAATCCTGTGACATCTTTATAATTTTCTTTTTTAATAAAAGCGGCTTTTCTTCCGGTAAGCATTTTATGGCAGTAGGTCTGATGGGAAACATCAAACACAAACTTATCCTTTGGTGCATCAAAAACATAATGAAGGGCTATGGTCAGCTCTACAATGCCAAGGTTGGAAGCAAGATGTCCGCCGCAATCACTCACCTTATTTATGATTGCTTCTCTTAATTCTTGTGCCAATACTTCTAATTCATTTATGTTATATTTTTTTATATCTTCCGGAGTATTTATCTTTTCAATATACACAGGCAAATCCTTTCTTTACTTTTCTCCCCAGGAAAAATTCCATCTCTTCAGGTCGATTTCATAAATCCTGTACAAGTCTGTAATCGGTTTCCATCCCAGTTTTAATATTTTCTCTGTATCCTGAAGAATTTCCAAATGCGGCAGATATCCTGTTTCACTCTCTGAGCCTATGTCAAATTCTATATGCACTTTGTCATTAAATTTTTCAAATATCTTTTCCGCAAATTCATTTACTGTTAAAAAGGTATCCGGGTTGGTTAGATTATAGACCTCTCCCTTTTCACCTTCAAACAAGATTTTAAAAATTCCGGAAACCGCATCCAAGGTATAAATAATACTCTTCTTGCTTTTTCCATCAGACTTCATAATCAGATTTTTATTTTCCATGATGCATCTTGTTATTTCATTATAGATGCGCAGTTCATTGTATGGCTGGTAAAGTCCCTGAATTGCAGAAATTCTGACAATTTTCGCATTGCAGCCATATTCTTTGCAATAAGAATAGGTTAAAAATTCTGCTCCTTTTTTCCCCAGAGGATAACCACTTCGAATATTCAGGCTGTCAACCGCTCCGACCTTTTTTTCATCAATTGCTTCCTTACTGTTGTATGCACCATACACTTCTACTGACGAAAGCAGTATAAAGGACGCTTTCTTCTTCTCACACAGTTCCAGCATATGTGCTGTTCCATCCACAATAACCTTATAGGTCTCAACCGGGTATTTTAGAAAAAAATCTCTTTCTGTCGGGGAAGCCGCATGAATGATATAATCTACCTTCTCTTCTCCAATGGCTTCTTCCTCTTTTCCAAACTCACACATCACTACATTTTCAGAGCCATCCATGTAATCCGGAATGTGTTTTGGATTACGGGTGGATGCAAATATTTTTGCATTCATCTGATATCTGCTATTCAGGTATAAAATCCACTTTACCATAGCCTGTCCGGTCATTCCGTTGCTTCCGGTTATCAGAAAGGTTTTATCTTTCATATATTTTGAAAAATCAAATGCCTCTATGTATCTTTTATACTCCTGTTCTTCCAGTAAACTTAATACCATTTAATTCTCCTCACCTTCGGCATTGTTGATATAATAAAGCAGTGCACGGAACAATGCGATATCATCCTTGGTTGTAATTTTAATATTGTTATTTGTTCCTTTGGAAAAATAAATCTCTACGCCATAGTTCATCGCAAGAATATTGGCATAAACAAAGTCTTCCCGATTGTCCTTGTCTGCTTTTTCGTAGAGTGATTTTATCAGTCCGTAGTTGTAGCATTGCGGTGTCTGAACTCTTACGATTCGGTTACGGTCTATCTGTTCTTTGCCTGATGTCCGGTTTTCTGTCAGGACAACCGTTTCGTAACAGGAGACAGCACTGCAGGCATTTCCATTGGCTTTTGCTTTTTCAATCAAATCATCGATAATATCCTGATATACAATTGGTCTGGCCGCATCATGGATAATTACATAGTCATCCTCCGACAATCTGTTTTTCAAAAAATAGACTCCGTTTCTGGTGGAGATATGTCCTGTTTCTCCTCCCGGAACAACATCCGTCACTTTATCAAGATGATATTTCTTTACAATTTCTTTCGTATACTCAATCCATTTTTCCAGGCAGACAATTATAATATGATCAATATTCGGATTGTCCTGAAAATTTTTTATCGTATGTACAATAATCGGACAGCCATCTATCTCTATGAACTGTTTTGGTACCGCCGACTTTAATCTGCTGCCGATTCCTCCGGCAAGTATAATCACATCTGTCATTTTCCCCTCCATATACATATTCAAACAATACTTATCTGCATTTATCCTTATTCCGCAAAGCTGTAATTGTATTTATCCTCTGTCATATCTTTGGCAACTTTCTCCCAGTCATATTCCAATGCAACCGCCTTTGCACTCTCTCTGTTCTTCTCCTGCAAATCACCCGACAATATGAGGCTTATGTTATCGATTACCTCTGACGTTGATTTACTTGCGAAAATAGCTTCACATTCCGGTAAATTCTCTATCTCTGATGCTACCACATTCTTTCCGCAGGCAAGATACTGGAACAGTTCTACCGGAACAGTCTTCTTATGACCTCCAAAGATTGGAAGAATTGCAACATCAAAGGAGCTGATAATCTCAGGTAATTTGTCATATTCCGCTTCGATATAGGTAAGATTGTCAAAACCACCAAGCCATGCCGGATAATCTCCTATGATCGTTCCTGCAAATATAACCTCGCAATCGGAAAACTCCTCGCAGATACACTGAACCATCGAAAAATATATCCGGTTATCAATCGTTCCCGCAAAACCGATTCTCTTCTTTTTATTCTCAGTGGCTGTGCTTTCCACACAGAACTTTTCGTAATCCACACCGCCCATAATATGTGCAATATTCACCTTCGGATTATTTTTCATTTCCTCGAATAATTCAATATCCACAATCCGGTATGAATTTTTTGCACTCACGCTTCTGAATTCCGGCGGTATTTCCGAAGTAATATAATATACTTTTTCTGCGCTGTTGATTTCATCCAGAAGCTTTTCTTTATCGTCATATGTTTTTCTGCTGTCGATAAGATAATACTTACTACTGTCAACATATTTTGCAATCTGTTCCGTAACGGTTGGCGGCACGGTCTTTGGATCACTCTGATAAGGAACATACTCATCATTCAGCTTTTTAAAGCTCATAATCTGCTGAAAACAGCGTTCTGCTGAACCATCATCGGTATAATCAAATCTGTTCAGAAGAACATTATTTCTTAAATCAATATACTTATCCGGATTTACAAATGCCTCATCCAATGCACGCAGAAGGTTTTTAAAATCATATACTTTCTCGCCCGGCATATAAAGAGAAATATTATGGAATACAAATCCCTTTGAATTTTTATACTCTTCAAAATCCGGAAGAAGATATACCACCGGCCGGTTCAGTAAAAGATAATCATATACAATGGAGGAATAATCACTTACCATAACATCAAAGCTGTTTAATAATTCATCATATCTGACATCTTTTTTAAATAACATTTCATCCGTCAGCTCGTAACAATGCTCCGACATCACAAAATTCCTGCCTAAGAATGCTGTCTGCTCAATCGGATGAAGCTTATATATAAGTGCCGCATGATTGCGGGTTAAAAATTCATCCAAAGCCTGATTATCAAAATCATCCAGTCGGAAAATGTTGTCAGAAAAAATCTTTCCGGCATGGCAGCTCATGTTGGAACGATAGGATGGTGCAAAAAAGATGAGATGTTCATATCGCGATATCTTTTCTCCCAACACTTTTTTTAATATCCCTTTTCCATCTGACTTTTTCACGCAGTCCAGGCGGGGCTGCCCTGTAACATAAATTTTTCGTAAGTCAAAGTTTAGCATTGCCGCAAGCTTAAACCGGTCATCCAGGCTGTGCACACACATAAGGTCAACTTTTCCAAAATAATTTTTCAGTTTTATCAGATGACGTGGATTTAAATTATGGTCATAATAATCATGGGCTTTTACGCCACTTCCATGCCACACATTCACAAGCAACTGGTCTTCTCTTTTATTTATGTTAAGAAATGTATACGAATTGGCAATGAGGACATTTGCTTTCTCTATTATTTTATTAGCCTCTACCGTATCATAAACAGCACATCTTATTCCACGTTCTTTCAATATTTCATAATATGCCGGTTTCTTTATAATCCAGGCCGTTTCAAAGTCTGTGTGCTGTTTAACATATTTCCATAACGCATGACAATTACATGCGAAATCCGGCTGTGACATAAATACCATTAACATTTTTAATCCTCCACCCATGCATATAAAACAGTATCTAAATGGTTATTCTGATGGTGTCTTACTGCAAATTTATACTCACTTGAAAACTCATGGATTAATTCATAAATTCTCCAATAATCACTCGGATTGTGATATATGGATATAGCTAATCTTGGTTTATCTTTCTTTATGGTTTTCTCCGCACCCTTTAATGCATCATACTCTGCACCTTCAATATCCATCTTTATCAGGGTAACTTTTTCATCCTCCGGTATAAAACCATCGATTGTTCTTGTTTCAACTTCAATTGTTTTAATCGGTGCTAATTTTTCATTATACTGCACCGTCAAACGGCTGTCCGGTAAATAACCGCTGTCCGGATTTCCAATATCATTAAAAATAATTTTATCCGTTTTATCGGACACTGCATAAGGCGCAACAACCAGTTCTCCCGACCAGCCTTCTTTTTTCAGAGTCTGTCCCATTTCCTTTATCTTTAAAATATTATCTTCAAAGCATTCAAAAGAATATATTTTTTTAACTTTATTGCCAAAAGCCAAGACAAATTTCTCCACACTATCTCCAATATAACCGCCGCAATCAACAATGATTTCATTCCCGCTTACATTCTTATACATATCCTGATAAAGGTATTGCGGGTCTATTCTTGTTTTTAATTTATTATATTCTCCGGTTGCACCGATTATCCTGCGTCTTACCACTTCCCGATATATTTTCTTCGACCGGTCATCATACAGTGCTGCTTCCATTTTTCTGATTTTATCATAGTTATTATAAAGTTCATTGGAAAAAAATCCAAAAAACTTATCCGCAATAACATTGAGATAAAAAATATTAAAAGTATCAACTTCTTTGACTGCATTTGTAACGGAATACACACCACCGGTGCGGGCAGTTACAAGAATTATATGTGTGTCCGGACTAAGTGCATAAAGATGTTCATATGAATAAATCGGCAAGCCTTCATACCGCAAGCCACAACGTTCTGCATCACCATCAATAATACACTCAATGTTGTCAAAAAGAGACACTGCTTTTTTCACATTCTCATTGACCAGTCCTACCAGCACAATCTTTCTATTTTCAGACATTCTGTTAAAATTTTCAATTGTCTGTTTACTGATTCCCTCTATCATTTTCCCTTCCTCTTTATATTATTCTAACAAACCGGCATCAAAAACATCTGTTTTAAAGAAAAGGAAATCCTTTCCTGCTCCAATTCCTCTATACCTTGAGGTATATCCCAGTTCATATAATTTCATATAAAGTTTTCTTGACTCTTCCTTATTGAAGTCCATTTCCAAAAGGATTACATCGATATCATACCAGTTAAAGTCAATTGCATTCACAATACGCGCACCCATGCCTTCCACATCAACCGACATAAAATCAATATGTCCGTCCTTAAAATTCTCTTCCAGAATGTCACCAATGTACTTCATTGGAATCTTTATCTCCTGAACTTCCAGCCCTCTGCCTTCATATGTATCAGCCACTTCCTTTACAAAGGTATTATATCCGGCATGCTTGGTCTTATAATAAGTCCATTCTTCCTCACTTCTTACATCAGAGCAGCCACACATAATCGCATTATCTCTCGGACGGTTCCTCTTAATCTCATCCACAAAATCAGGATTTGCTTCTACCAGCACACCATTTGAGCCAGCACGATAAAACATATATGAATTGTTGTAAAGAAGCCATGTATTAGAACCAATATCCAAATATCTTATTTTTGAAATATCTCTTCCAATGCTGTCAAACAAAGTTTTTACTTTCTTATCCATTCCATTCTGTGAAAAATAATCTGCTGAAACATTTAACAGCTTCTCTGCCAATGGTCTTATATGAATAATCTGCTCTCTCTTTAAACCCAATTCCATTAAATTATTTGTAATATTATCGAACCGGTATGGATATATGCAAGAAACCAATACTACTGCATTATCTGGAAATGGTACTACGCTTTCAGCCAGTTCATATTTATGTCCTGAGTACTCATAACCGATAAATCTAAGATCCTGATGAATCAGTGTTATATCAAGTTCATCCTCAAAATTTAAAATACCACCACATATCTGCAGTTCATGACCATAGATATATATTTTTAAATTTTCCGCATTCTGTTTGAAGTTTTCCTTTAAATATTCTCTGAAAATCTCTTTTACTTTGTTTTTTGTATCACTCATATTCTATCCTCGCCTTTCTTTATTTAGCATATCTTTTACTTGTAACATAATTTTATTTCCGGTTGTTCCGTCAATGCTGTCTACTATCTTCGAAAGAAATTCAAACCGTTTCTCCTTATAGCTGGTCAGCAAATCAATATTATCTAAAAACAAATCCAGAAAATTTTCATATCGTTCCGAGAAAAACATACTTCTCTCTGTCTGCTTAAGCAGCATCTCTATCGTAGCCTGCTGGCTGCTAATATTGTCCGGATATTTATATGCCGTTATTAAAATCGGTTTTCCGGTTACTGCATAGATTGGTGCCAGCGAACCACCTGAACCAAAATAGCAGTCCGAAAAATAAATTGCCTCATATGCTTCCGAATTCGTATCGATTACTCCCAAGCCATCCTTCACAAAATCTGACCTGATTTCATAATAGACATCTCTGATTTCCGGCTTCATGGATTTTAAGGTTGCCTCCGTCAAAGGATGCTCTCTCCATATTACAAACACATCTCCCCGACGCTTAAATATGTCAAATATTCTTCTTAAATTATCAATAAATTTATCTTTATTATTCAATATCAGGCTGACATTGGTATTCATAAATACTTTCTTTTTATTTACAGACATTTCTTTCCAGATATCCGGAACAGGAATTCCGTCTTTGCATATTTCACAGATTTTATCAATCTTTGGTGAACCTACTGCAAATACCTTTTCTAACACCTTTTCATTACCGACTATTTTCGCCTGATTCACATATGCTTCTTTTACTTCTTCATTTTGTACAAAGATACTGTCCACATTTTCCAGTGCAAAAGTATCGATTAAGTGCGTCTGCGGTTCTTTTGGAAATAAAAAATATGGTATGTATATCAATAAGTTCGTGTAATTTTTTAATATATTAGAATAAAATTTCGGCTCCACGCTTGTAACCAGATTGCCCAGGTCATACGGATTATGTATAAAAATTGCATCCGGCATCCGTTCCGCAAAATTATAATCCTCATAATGTGTTATCGGTACATCAGCAGGGAACAGTTTTCCCTCATAATGGCATTCGCCAAAGGTTCGGTCCGGATTTCTGTCATAATAAGGAATCGGCACCACATATGTATCAAAATCATCATCTTCAAAAGCCCGTTTCCATATACTTTCCAACGAATCCCACATGGACACTTTATATGGCAGAAATACAATTTCCCATTTGCCTTTTATATCATCCCTTACACTATCTTCTATGACATGAAGCTGTGCATTTAAGTTTTCTTTTATCTTCTCATATATTCCATTTGAAATATTTACAGAGGTCGTATAAAGCAATTCACAATACGCTTCTAAATATTTCACCGTGATAAAATTCTCACCTTCTGACTGCTCAATGCTTTCTCCGATATGTATTGCTGCATTCTGGCAATCCTCTAAAAGTGCACAAACACTCTGATTATCTTTTTCCTTTATCAGTGTTTCCACATTGCTGTGTGCTTCATAGAGAGTCTGTATTAATTCAAGTATATTTTCTTTTATATTATTTCTCATATGCCCTGATTCTCGCCTGTGCTTTTGCATAATCTCCACATTTCCGATAATATTCCAATGCCTGTCCGATGTCTCCGAGGCACTCCCGGATTACGCCTGCATTGTAATATGCCAGATAAGAATTTGTTCCTGTCATCCGTGCGCTCTTATACTCCGTTGCCTTTAAGAACTCAGCTACTGCTTCTTCGTAACGTTCATTATTCATATAGATGAGTCCCATCAGAAACTTGAAATCCGCACAGTCTCCAAACTCTTCATAAATCCCCTGAAACTGCAATGCCGTTTCAACCCGCCCGGTATTCAAAAGTGCGTATCCATAGCTTTCTACCATGTCAATTACATATTCCAGCTTTGGATTCAAGTCATAGCCCAATGCTTTTTCAAAATACCGGATTGCTTCTTCATAATCCTCTGCCATATAATAGCTTTTTCCAATCTGATACATGAAATAAGTATCATCCGGATGGTTCTCCAACTCTTTTAACAATAACTTCAGATTACGTTCTGCTTTTTTCCTCCGCTCCTCTTCGGTGCCTTCATAACCATCATGCAAGATAACAACCGGAGCAAGGTAGGTTTCATACTCTTCTTTATTTTTTGCTGTAACCTGTTCGTGGATACTGCCCGAATATTCATATTGCTGTCTGGAGAATATCCGGTTAATCCGTTCTATGTATTCTGTTTCCTGCTCTCCTACGGAAACGCGGTTAATTCTTTTGATTCGCCCTACCATAGAAGGATGCTGCTTTAACAAATTTTCCAGCTCGCCTGTATCTATTTCCTGTAAATATTCATCACTGTCTATCATCATAACAATGTCATTGGACGCCAGAGTCAATGCATAATTCCGTGCTGCGGAGAAATCATTGCACCAGCTGAAATAGCATACTTTATCTGCATATTTTTTCGCCATGACAACCGTATCATCCGTAGAACCGGTATCTACTACAACAATTTCAAAGCCATACCCCATCAGTTGTTTCAGGCACTTTTTCAATTTTTCTGATTCATTTTTCGTGATAATACATACAGAAATTTTTCTCATGTTATAAATCCTCAAGTATTACTTTCATCCGTTCTTCAAATCGAAAATCTTCTTTTACCCGCTGTAATCCTCTATCCGCAATTTCTTTCCGTTCTTCTTCATGCTGCAAATAGTAATTCACCAAATAATAAAGCTCTTCTATATCTCCATAAGTGATGATTTCTTCTCCCAGCCGGAAGTACTCTGCCAACTCTTCCTGAAAGTTTGAAATCACAAATCCGCCACTGGCAAGAATATCCAGTACACGCAGCGGAATTCCTGTCCGGATTGTTTTCAGCGAAATATTAAGATTCACTTTGGAGCATTTAAATGCTTTTGGCATCTGGGTATAATAATCGATATAATTCTTCTTTCTTATCTTTGGTATGGCTACATCCTGTTCTCCGGAATAGAGTGCTACATCAAAATGATTGGAAAGAAGCGTTAATATTTCCTGCCGCTCTCTTCGTGTAATCTCACTGGCCAGCAAAAATTCAATTTCACGATGATTTACCGTAATCTCTCCATTCCACTGTTTCTGATAAACTGCATTCATGTTCTGAATCAACTCATCCGTTATAAAATCCGGCAGGAAATAGCCGCCATATACTTTTTTCTGAGCCGCAATCACACCTTCCAAATATCCTCTGTCATACTCTTTCAAAGGTGCCATATACTGTGGATAGACAGTCTGATATAATTTTCCTACCAGTGAAATCTCTGCTCCATATTCCTTTTTATCGACTTCTGTAACTGCAACCGGATAAAATGTTTCCACATCTGCTGCCAGTGGCAAATAGCCGGCATTGATTCCCTGTCTTTGATATTCTTCTGCCTGTCCACGGTCAAAAAAATACACTTTTGCATAGGAATTCTTCAGTGCCTGTACATTGCGGATATGAATCGGAGAATCATAGACCCACGCACGATAAGGCAGTTTATGATTCTGGCATACATCAGAAATAACCGGATTAAAATTTATAGAGATCACTGCATCATACGCCTGCTGCGAAATCCTCTTTTCCAACTGCTCTGCAAACCGATCATCCGATTCCCAGTCATTCATCTGATAAAAGAAGGTATCATAAGCAATATTCAATCTGTGTAACGCACGTTCCATTCCTTTTCCCATAAAAGAATGCCATTGCCAGAATAATATTTTCATCGTTCTCTCCTGCTTTGCAACGAAAAACACTGATACCTTTCGATATCAGTAGTTTTTTAATTCATCTTAACTTTGGCTACTTCTTCCAGTTTTTCAAAGAATGGTATCATGTCCTTCTCAAAGACTTCTGCAAGCTTCTCATCATCTTTTTCCTGATATATTTTGCTGAAATTTACAAACAGAGCATTTGCTGCCTGCTTATCAATAAGCTGCTCGATTTCATTGAGATAGTCCATTGTTCCATTTAAGACCTGAATTTCCCAGTTCATACCTTTGATAATGCTCAAAAGATATTCATCGGTATCCGGCTGACGATTTCCATGTAATTCTTCCATTACATTTCTCATAGATTTTAATAATTTCGGGCTGTACTCCGTCAATACTTTTAACGCTTCTTTTTCTTCTCTTCTATTATCTTCCATGATATTATCACCCTGGCACATCCTGTGCCGCCTTTCTATAGAATGTATATCGGTTCATTCCTTCATTTTCACAAGAGTATTTTCACTTTTCACTGCATTTTCTTTCCTTGGCATCTATTTCATCAATAAATGCAAGAAGCTTTTTCGTGCTCTGCTCCCAGGTATAATTTTCCTTTGCTTTCCTGTAAGCATTCTCTGCAATCATCTGCAGGTTATCTCTTCCTGCCCCTTCCAGATAATCCGCAAGCAGTTCCTGAATCTTATAAAGTTCATTCAACCGGTACATGAGAATATCTTTCCCATCTGTAAACTGCTCTTTCAGATAAGTGCTTTCATCGGTAAGTACCACGCTATGCTGTAACATGCTGTTTGCAATCCGTTCCGTAAATCCATCCTTATGCCAGGCCATCACATTAAAAGATATAAGGCTTTTTTCCATGACTTCAAGGCTTTCTCTCATATCCACCGCTTCATGGATACGAAGATATGGTGAATCCCCAAACGGGCTCTTCTTCCAACTGTCCCCGAATACTTCCAGTGTAATGCCTGCTTCCAAAATTACCTTTACTGCTTTTTCCCGGTAATAGGACATGATGCAATAAATCATTGGCTTGACGCCATCTAATACTTCTAAAAATTCTTCATCCGATAGTACAATTCCATCTTTTCGTAAGGATTCTTCCAATGCTTTCTCCGCAGTCTCTTCCGGGTGCTGTTTCATCCGAAACAGAAAATGGGCTGCTATCTTTTTAATGATTCCCTGGCTATTTCTGATCAGTGGCAGATAACTCCGATAGTCCGTATAGGTGCCAATAAAGGATATCTGATATTCCTTTTTATCCTGCGCTCCCCTCAAATTCCGCTCTGCTTCCTGTTTTCCATTCTCTCCTGCTGCCTTCTCACAACCTCCCGGAAAGATAATGGAACTTCCTGCAATTCTCGGATAATACTTTTCTATAAATGCCGCATAATTTCTGTCATGGGTTGCAATATAACAATGCTCCGGCATTCTGATATAATGATTCTTCATCCAGATTGGATGGTCAAACTGGAAATTTATTTTGGGTCCTTTTATCAAATCATGCAAATAAACGCCTGCCTTTGGAAGATAAATATCAAAAAGATAACTCTGAAAGCCAATTACCGCCTGATATGTTTTTCCTGCATAAGCTGCCAGAGCTGCTTCGCCGCTCTGCTTCACATCAAAATATTCTACCTCTTCTCCAAGCCTCTGCAACGCTTCTCCCAGTTGCTCTGCAAATGTATTTAAAATGTTATAGCAGATTGGTTCTCCCTTATAGATTAAAATTGTCCCTTTCGCTTCTTTTATTCTATGCTCCATGTTATCTCCCGTCCGGATGCTGTACCTGCTTTTCCTGCCTTATTGTATAAGTTTCCACAAATTCACATAACCTTCGATAGTTTTCTTTTTCATCTACTGCAAGAATTTCCTCTGCTTTTCTGCGGCATGCTTCCTTCTTCTTCTCCATGAATCCTTTATCTTCACAATATTGATGTACCAGATTTACCATCGACTCAATAGAATCACAGGTGAATACCTTGCCCACATTTACCTGCACATCGCAGTTGTCCAGTGTCACTACCGGAATTTCCTGTAAAATTGCATACATGGCTCCGGTACCGCCGCCCTGTCTTGGCGGGTTCAAAAACAAATCTCCTATGGTCATGGTTTTCTGTAATTCTTCGGTATATCCAAGGAAATAAAAACGCTCCCGATATGCTTCTGCTATCCTTTTTTCCAGTGCCTCGCAATTTCCAATGACCGCCAGTACTGCTTTTGGATTTTCCTCTAGCATCGTATAAATCGTCTTAAGAAAATCCTCTGTTACTTCCTGCACCAGCCGGTTTCCTACCAGTAAAATCACAAATTGGTCTTCTGCAATACCATATTTTTCTTTCTTCTCTTTTTCGGCAATCACTGTTTTTCCCACAATGGAATGTTTTACTTCCACAAACTGCTGGTACGGTTTCAGCCAGCTCTGATATCGTCTTTCTTCCGCAATGGTATAATCCGAAGCCAGTACGATAATCGGTGCATTGGTCACAGGAATTGTCTTAACACACCTTCTGGTCAATACGGTGGTAAACTGCCGGCATAAATCTGCCAATATTGTTTTATCACCGACTTCAAGCACCCACTCAGGTGCTTCCTGCCATATCATTTCCGCCGCATCATAAAGCTGTTCCGGATAATGTTCTTCTGTAAAGAGCAGGTTATATCCCTTTATCTCCTCTCCTTCTATCTCGCCCTGAAATGCTCCGGCTGTATTCATAAAATTATTCCACAGACACTGCTTATACCACAACGGTGCTGTATTCCGATTTGGCATATAGGTAACATATAATACCACTTCGTAACCCAGTTCCTTTAAATAACGGTTCATCTGCAATGTTATTTCCGTCGGTGCATGCTGTCTTCCGATAAACTGTTTTGTTATCAGAACAATTTTTTTATTCCGTTTTTCCCACGGCAGATAGGAAAATTCCTTTTTATTCCGCTGTCTGATTTCATCCATCAATGCAGTATAAGCGTCACTGTTTCTCTTATATTCTGCCTCTTCATCCTTTATCATTTCACTGGCAAAAATTGTCCGCTGCAACTGATTCATTAATTCCACTTTCTGCCATAAATTCAAAGAGTCATCTGCCGTTAATTCTCCCATATAAGGAATGATTTTTTCATCCCGAAGAACTGCCAGCAGGGATGACCAGATGTAAATCTGCAATGTTATCGGAAACTTTGCCAATGACTGTTCTATTACGCGCAGCATATTCTGCTGCATCGCTGCATCAAATTTCTGGTAGCTTTCCTTTAACTCCCGCAGCGTTCCTTCTTCATATTCCCCTGTTGCATCCAGCTGCCCCAGTCCTCTTTGTAAAATCATAAAAAACTGTTCCATATATTTTCTTTTCGTCCTGCGACGATTTCTCCTTATTCTAACCTTGTTTCTTTCCACCGATTTCGTTACAATCGTTATAGTTATTATACTCTATATCCAAAGAAGAGGAAAGTTTATCATGAAAATACTATTCTATCGTTATGGAAGCATTTGCGAACCGGATATTATTGAAGCCATGAAGCATTTAGGGCATGAAATATTTTGTATCAACCTTGAAATTACCGATAAAAATATTCCCGCACAGACAGTCATCAAACATGTTTCTGATACACTGTTAGAGTCTCCTTTTGATGGTGTTTTTTCGATAAATTTTTATCCTGTTTTATCGGAAATCTGTAATATTATGAAGATTCCTTATATCTGCTGGACCGTAGACAGTCCTGTCATGGAATTATATTCGGATTCCTATTCGAATGAATGGAACCGTATTTTTCTTTTTGATTCCATGCAATATCAGGACTTTGCGCCATATAACCCGGCTCATACCTTTTTCCTGCCGCTGGCAACCAATGTAAAACGTTGGGATTCCGTTCTTGCTGATTCCAATCCCGATTCTTATAAAAGTGATATTTCCTTTGTTGGATCGCTCTATACGGAAAAATGTCCTTATGATGCCATCAAGAATCCTTCCCCTTATCTCGAAGGATATCTGAATGGAATTATGGATGCACAGGAACAGATTTACGGTGCATTTCTTTTAAATGAATTGCTGCCGGATTCTATTGTCAAAGAATTTATTGGCTGTATGCCGGATTATTATATTCCGCCGGAAAAAGCCAGACGGGTTGACCGGGATATCATTGCACAGCAGTACCTTGGCATGAAGGTAACTGCCAATGAGCGGAAGCACCTTTTGTCCCTTCTTGGCTCCCATTTTTCAGTAGACTTATACACCGGAAGTGATGCAGACGCTCTTCCTGTCCACAATCGTGGACGGGTTAAGACTTTAACAGAAATGCCTCAGGTCTTTGCCCACAGCAAAATTAATCTGAACATGACCTGCAAATCCATCCGGAACGGTATTCCCCTTCGTGTCTTTGATGTTCTTGGATGCGGTGGCTTCTTACTGACAAATTATCAGAATGATTTAAGTGAATGTTTTACCATTGGAGAAGATTTAGACATCTATACCAGTCCTGATGACCTTCTGTCTAAATGCGAATACTATCTTTCCCATGAAAAAGAACGGATAGAAATTGCCGAAAACGGCTATCAGAAAGTATTAAATCATTATACTTATGAGAAACAGCTTCAGAAAATGTTATCCTCTGCGCGCTCTCTTTAATGAAAGGAACTCTATGAAAATATTATTTCTTGATTCACCGGCTTTTGCCAAAAAAGATATGTTAGAAGCATTTCATAACTGCAACATTGAAACCGATTTATTTATGCACGAGGATTATAATGTCCGCAAAAGTGCTGCCTATGATGCGGCTTTTGATGCTGCTGTAGAAAATACTTCCTACGACTTTGTATTTTCCTTTAACTATTATCCGATTCTGGCCACCTGTGCCCATCGGCATAATCTCCGTTATGTTTCCTATGTTTATGACAGTCCGCTGGTGGCTTTGTATTCCTTTACGATTACTTATCCCACCAATTATATTTTTCTTTTCGATTATCCAATTTACGAAGAGTTAAAGCAGGGGGGCATTGACCGGGTATTCTATCTGCCGCTTGCCGCAAATGCAAAAAGACTTTCCACCATGCAGGCAGCAGATTCTATCCTTGATATAATCTCTTCCGAGATTTCTTTTGTCGGTTCTCTTTATAACGAAGACCACCTGCTTTATGACCGCCTATATCAGAAGCTTCCTGCCTTTACGAAGGGATACCTCGATGCAATTATCGCAGCCCAGCAGCAGGTATATGGTGAATTTCTAATTCCCGGTTTATTAAATGATACCATCTTAAGTGATATGCAAAAATCCGTTCCATATGCGCCTAATGAAGACGGCATCGAAACACCGTGCTATATTTATGCCAACTATTTCCTTGCCAGGAAACTGGCAGAATTAGACCGCACTGCAATCCTAAAAAAGCTTTCCGCAGCGCATCAGGTGAAGCTTTATACCAACAATCCTACTCCGCAGCTTCCCAAAGTTGAAAATATGGGAGCCATTGACTATTATGAGATTATGCCTCTGGTTTTCCAACATTCAAAGATTAATCTTAACATTACATTGCGCAGTATCCAAAAGGGCATTCCTCTGCGGGCATTCGATATTATGGGAAGCGGTGGTTTCCTGCTGACCAATTATCAGGAAGATTTTCTGAATTACTTTGTTCCGGGAGAAGACTTTATTTATTATTCTTCCTATGAGGAAGCAGAAACTTATGCCGACTATTATCTTTCCCACGAAAAAGAACGTCAGCAGATTGCTGCCAACGCCCTTGGTAAAATTTTAGAGGCCCACACCTTTGAGCACCGGATTCAAACCATGTTATCTGTTATAGACGGTCAATAAATTTTTCATGTAAATCTGCTATGAGTCGGTCTACCGCAGATTCATAGCCCTTGTACCAGGCTTTTGCGCGATTGCATAAGTCTGGTATTGTTAAATCTGCAGATAATACATCATCCCCAATGGAAAATTCTATTTCACTGTTATAATATAGTAACAAATCCTGCACCGGCTCTTTCTGGATTTCTTCATTGAGATTTCCAAATTCTGTCAGAAGTTTCTTCTGCTCCTCTACATTTCCATCTTTGGATGCCTGTTCTAACTGCTCTGCAACTTTCGTTGCTTTCTTAATATTTTCCTTTACTTCTTCCAGACGCTTCGGCTCTTCCTTTATCTCATTGATAATATCCTGCCGTTCTTCCTCTGAAAATGCCAACGGTACTTCCTGCAATAATTTTTCGAAATCAATTTCTTTCGTGCAGGAATCAATGACTTCTTTTAATGTCATCACTTTTGCGCCTTCTATTTTCGCGCCACCCTCTGTTGCATTGATTACCGTAATATCCTCCGGCAATTTTAAGATTTCATTTTCAATCCATTTCCGGTACATATCCATCTGATAATCCGTATCCAGCATGGTTCCGTCATTACCTTTTACCTGTACGATGACACGTTTCTTCTGGTGCTGCTCATTTTCTTTTTCATCCATCTTCAGACCGCTGTTATAGCTCTGTCCTCCGGTAAAAGCCAAATCCTGACCGATAAATACAATTTTCTTAAAGCCCAGTGCCTTTACCAGTGAAAATGCGCTGGTCGAAATAGAGCCTCCGGTTAAAATATCATCTAAGACATAGCCTTTCTTTTCTATTACAGCCTTTGCAAACATGTTACACGGAAATTCATCATAGAAATGTTTGCCGGTATGTCTCTTTACGATTTCTTCTCTGGATATTGCCTCAAATACAAACGGAAATGTGCTGATATCGATTCCTTCAAAAAAGCGGTCTGCAACTCTTGCGTCTACCGTCATTCCCAAATCCGGTGTAATTCCGGCATTTACTACTGCCCGGAGTGCTGCATCCACCACAAGAATCAATGCTTTTCCTTTCGCCCGCTTCAGTTCCTGCACATTTTTATTTAAGGATGGTCCTGCCGCCACAATAATTGCCGGTACATCACTCAAATCCTCCTCCGCAAGACATTCTTTCAGATAATGGGTATCTGTCTGCCAGAGATAATCATACATATTACTGAGAGCATGCGCCGCAAACTCATCCCGGAAATTATAGATGGTATTCCGATATATTTTCGTCTTATTCATGAAATATATCATAGTCTCTAACATATGTTTACATTCCTTCGGATAAATAGAATCATAATTTGGAAGAATGCCAAGGCGCATCATCCGGATATTGTTAAAGCTGATACCGGATTCTAAATAATCCTGCAGCATATTCTCTGACTCTACTATCAAATACACATTTTTCTTCTTTAAAAGTTCAGTATAATCAAAGGTCTCTAATGTTTTTTGGAAAATAGCAGCGGATGGTTCATATACAATAAGTGTCATGGTCTCATCCAGCGTCTGCGCCAATGCTTCTATACTTCTTCCGTCTCCAAATCCCAAAAGAAAGAACACACTGTAGGAGCCTTCTTTTTCAAACTGGCTGACATACTGCATGGATGCTTCCTTTGGATTATATTTACTATTTAACCGGTATTCCAATCCGCCCTTTGTCACAATCGGATAAAGCATTTCATCTTCCGCTGCTTCATAGCGTATCTCTACTGATTGCTCCGGCTGTGCCGTTTCCAGATATTCATGAAGTCTTACATGGTGTTCCCGGATTGCCTGCATATTCTTTTCGTATATCGTCATATTATATCTCCCATCCCATATATCTGCCATATTCATAGTTCAGGCAATCTGCCAGTTCCATGATCTGATGATTCTGATATGCATGAATCAGATGCTCCAATATGGTAACTGCCTGTTCCTGTATTGCTACGTCGGTTTCACCTTTTTCTGTATAATATGTAATTTGTTCTAACAGGCTATCCTTTATCTCCTGAATATGTGCACCAATCCATGGATAAGTTTCCTCCTGCTGGTTCTGATACAGCTTCCGGATTACTGCTTTCATTTCCTCTTGTAACTGACTATACTTTCCTGCTTCCACTTTAGAGTACCTCGTCTTATCTCTTTTCTTCTATTCTACATGATACTAATCTTTTCGTCACTAAGAAAATAATTATCACTACCCGTGTAACAAAGAATGTGACTTGGCACATTCTCGCACCTGCGACATCTAGCTTATACGCACCGTGCGCATCCTCGCGGAGCGTTTTTTTACTTTACAGGAAATTGCTTTCCTGTAAAGTAAAAAATAAAGCCGACCCTTTCGGGTCAGCTTTACTTTTATGGTTGAGTACTTATGATTACTGAAGTAAGGATAATACACCCTGAGTAGACTGATTAGCCTGTGCTAACATAGACTGACCTGCCTGAGCAAGGATGTTATTCTTGCTGTATGTAACCATTTCAGAAGCCATATCTGTATCACGGATACGGGATTCTGCTGACTGGGTATTCTCAGATGTGGTATCCAGGTTGGCAATTGTATGCTCCAGACGGTTCTGGATAGCACCCATTGCGGAACGCTGTTTAGAAACAACTTCGATTGCATCCTGAACTGATTTCATGTAAGAACCAGCTTTTGTAAATGTACTTACACTTAAATCTTTCTTAAGACCAATCTTTGTTGCGCACATATTAGCAATTGAGAAGTTGATAGACTGTCCGGAAAGGGCACCTACCTGTAATTTCATCTGATTTGTTGCTCCAGAGAATGTACCATCTAACAGGTTCATTGTGTTGAACTGTGTAGTAGACTGGATACGGTTGATTTCAGATGTTAACTGATCCAACTCAGCACGGATAGCGCTTCTATCTACAGAAGTGTTAGTTCCGTTAGCTGCCTGTGTAGCAAGTTCGTTCATACGCTGTAAGATAGAATGTGTTTCATTTAATGCACCCTCAGCGGTCTGTACTAAAGATACACCATCCTGTGCGTTTGAAGAAGCTTTGTTAAGACCACGGATCTGGCTTCTCATTTTCTCAGAAATGGAAAGTCCTGCTGCGTCATCTGCTGCACGGTTGATTTTGTAACCGGAAGATAATTTCTCAGTTGATTTTGCCTGTGCGCTTGTTGTGATACCTAACTGTCTGTTTGTGTTTGCTGCCTGTAAATTGTGCTGTACTACCATAATTAATTCCTCCTTGAATTTAACGTCGCTTCCTTGCGACTACTTGTTTGTTGTTGCAGATATCTTATCGGCCGTACGCTCCTCAAATCTATCTGCTAAGTAACAATATCTTGTTTACTTGTTATTTATATCGGACGGTTGTCTCGATACTTTATAGTAAATGGAAAATTTTTTTTAATTTTTCCAGTCTACTTCTTATCATCCAGAAATGTGGAACCCGGAGTTCCCATTTTCATCATATTTCTGTAATAGGAATTCACCGCCTGTCTGGATTTCTTTACTTCCTTAATCTGTTTCTTCACGGAAGTAAATTTCTGCTGCATCAATACCTGATTGCGTTTTTCCTGGCTCTGGATTGCAGTGCTCTTGTCCATGATTGCGGTAATATCCCGCTTCATCTGAGCAATGTCTTCCGAATATGCCCCTCGGTTCTCTGTCAAATCAGCTCGAACCCGGTCATAAATCTGACTGAATCCGTCATCTAACTTTGATAACTGCTCTACCAGATCTGCCTTATGGTTCAGATTTTCTTCCAGTTCATCCGGATCTAAATCCGGATTTTCCAGCATGTCCTTCTGCAATACATTTAATGCCATAATTGTATCCAGCAGTTCTATTTTTTTCGTAAGGCTCTGTTTTAAGATTTCAATATAGCTGTTATTTGCTGTGTGCAAGCTTCATTACCTCTTTCCAAGTATCACGCATGGTGCGAAGGTGTACCAGTACTTCCTCTAAAATTTCTTTATCTTTTTTCATGTTTGCCTCAACCAGACGTTCCTGTAAGTACTTATACACATTTTCAAAGTCCTTTGCAACCGGATACTTATGATTTAAGGTTGCCTGAAACTCTTCTATGATATTTTCTACTTTTACAATATTTGTATGGGCTTTCTGGATATTATTCTCCTCAATTCCCATGATTGCAATATTACAGAATTTGATGGCACCTTCATAAAGCATCAGTGTCAATTCTGCCGGAGAAGCAGTCATAATCTTACTGTTCTGATATGCTGCATATCCATTGTTCATTGTCATCGTGTTACCTCCATGTATTTTCACATTATCACCGGTCTATACCTGTGACTGACATTTATCGGCACTTATGAACCTAAGAGACCTGACAGTGAGGATGTAGACTGCTGTAATTTTGCCAGTGCAGTTTCCATCGCCGCAAATTTCTTATAATAAGAATCTTCCATCGAAGTAATCTTATCTTCCCACTTCTTAATGGTGGTAGTGTAATTGCTATACTCTTTTGCCATCTGCTTATCATTATAAACAGTCATTGCACTGCTCAGAGAATTAGAGCGCATCTTGGTATCAATCTCATTGTATACACCGGTAACAAGCTGCTGCATGAATGCCGTAACTGTATCCGGGTCTTCCTGTAACATCTGTTTTAACTTATTGGTCTTAGAAGAAACCGCTGAATCATCTGCATCACCATCAATATGATAAGCATTTTCCTCATTCTCATCTGCATTGAGATATCCCAGGGTTGAAATACCAAAGCTGGAAAGGCTGTAACTCTTGCCATTCACAGTATATCCCTTATACATGGCACTGGTCATGGAATTTAAAAGATTACCTAAACTGTCATCCCGGCGAAGCAATGCACTCTTTACCTTCTTCTCCCATTCCTCGACTTCAGAATCTGTCATGGCATCTTTTTCTTCCGTTGTCAACGGCTCATATCCTTTGGCAGAATCTGCGTTGTAAAGAGAAGTCATCTCATTAATCAGGGAATTATATTCTTTTAAGAAATCTTTTATTTTCTTGTATACACCGTCTACGTCATTCTTTACCGTCACATTAATCTCACTGCCCTCTGTTGAAGCCAACGCCTCAATCTTCAGTCCGTTAATGCTGAAGGAGTTAGAGGATGACGTATATTTTGCATTATTTACATAAATCTCTGCATCCTGGCCATCTACGCGGGTTGCATCCGTATTATACTGTGTCTTGTCAGCTGCATTGGCAAGCTGTCTTACCGCATAGGAAATACGTGCCTCTAGCGTCGCCTGATCTTCCCCGTTATCTAACAGGGCATATTTTTCAAGAACAGCCTTATTGTCACTGATAATCTGATTCTGGGCAGTAATACTGTCCTGCTCTTTCGTAATCTTATCATTGTATGCATTGGTAAGTTCTTCTATGGATGCATATTCTGAATCTGCTGCCCCCTTATAAGCATGCTGTACACTAGTGATAAAATCATTCATATCCGCTTTTTCATCAGCTGTCAGGGTGTCATCAGCTGCCTGGGCATCATACTTGTCTACTGCTGCCTTTGCCGCCGCAAATTCTGCAATGGTAACCTGTTTTACATCTTCTCCGGCATTTTCATCCTTCTTCTCAACAAGACCTGCTTTGGCTGCAAGGGCATTCAGGCGGTCTGTACCGGTTGCTTTTTTATCATCTGCGACTGTATCGTCTGCTACAATCAGCTTTCCTTCTGAATCTCTTTTAAAGTTTCCATCATCATCCAATTCATATGTTTTGGATAAATCAGCTTTGGACATAGCTGCCAGTTCATCCAAATCACGGATTTCTCCTGCATTATCAAGTCCCTTATATGCATTCATCATGGTCTCATAGGAAGATGCATAATTTACCTTTGTTGTATAACCGGAAATCTTAGAGCGCGACTGTGTAATGCTGTTATTGGCTGCTGAGATTGCATCCTTGGAATTCTGCAGATCCGCAAGAATCTGCGCTATATCCTGTCCATCATACGCTGCCCATGACTTATAATTCTCTGTATTGCTCTTGGAAGCTACCCTCAAGCCCAGTGCCTTTAATGCTGTACTTCCATTGGCATCTACTCCTGACAGACTGAAATCATTGGCTGCTCCCGTGCCGGATGCTGCCACATAAATTCTCTGGTTGGTAGCATCATAAGAAGCCTTTACTCCTGCCTTATTTAATTTAGATACAAAATTACTTACGGTTGTATCTGCTGTCACTTCAATAGTGCTGGTCTTTCCGGCAGATGTCACTTCAATCTTTCCACCGGCAAAGCTGTCATCACCCAATAACTCGCTAAGCTTGGTTGCTCTGGTTGTAGAAGCTGCTAACTGGCCGCCGGTAAGATAACCGGACTTTGCCACCTGATTAATCTTTAAGCTGTAGCTTCCGTTTACAGCAGTACCCTCTGCACTGACACTTGCCTTAGTAGTATCCGACACCGACGCCATCTTGGTCTTATACGCAGAACTGTACTTTAAGCTTGTCATGTTACTGTAAAGACTCTTTACCTTTTTATTTAATGTCTTCCATGCATCCTGCTTCCAGGAAAGCTTGGTCTGTGCTTTTACATATGTATTTTTCTTTACATTATATGCAGATACGAGCTGTGTAACAATCGACTCGGTATCCATTCCTGACGCTAATCCTGATACTCGAATTGCCATCTTAAGTACCTCCTATCTCTTCTCGTCTACCATCAGCCCTGCCATCTCCCAGAGCTTCTGTATCATGTCAAGTGTCTTCTCCGGCGGATATTCTTTAATCACTTTCTTGCTCTCTTTATCCACAATCTTAATGGTAACACGATTGGTTCCTTCATGGATGCCAAAGATTGCTTCTGTATGAGCCTGGCTGCGATTGATGCTCTCCACCGCCTTCTTAACCTGTTCCGAGGAAGAGGCAGTTGCTTTTTCTTCTTCTGCTGGATTCTGACCCTGTGCTGCTGCATTTTCTAATACACTGGCATTTTCCTGCTGCATTTCATCTGCACTTGTCTGTAATCCTTCTGTTGTTACTGCGGAACTTTCTCTTATTGTTCCCTGAACCGGAGAACTTCCCTGATACACCGATCCACTGTTTCTGATTGATTCAATTGACATTGCTTACACCTCCATGTGCTTCTTGTCATTTCCGTTTACCATTGTTCTAACTCTTATATCGGTAGAACCCGTAAATTTATTTAGCGGTTACAGTAAATTTTTCAAAGCTTCTAACCCATCGGCTTTAAGAGAAGCTTCATTTTCTTTCTGAATCTGTAAATATACTTCTTTCCGGTATATCGGCACATTCTTCGGTGCGCAGATGCCGATTTTAATCTGGTCTCCTCTGATTTCCAGTACTGTTATCTCAATATTGTTATTGACAACAAGGGATTCTCCCTTTTTTCTTGTTAATGCCAGCATCTTATTCACCTGCCTTCTTCTTTGCTTCTTCTAAAATTTCATAAATTCTGTATCTTACCGGCAGGTCATCCTCTACGATTATCTGACTCGCTTTTCTTGTGTCTGTATTAATTACAATTGGTGCTTTTAAGTTCACTGCAAGTTCTTTGATATTCTGCGGCACGGTAACTGTTACCAGTACATAAAGGTTATCCTCTTTTATGGTTCCAAGATTCTTTAACAATTCCTCTTCCACACTTGGATTATATGTTTCACAAACGAACAGCGGATCCATTACCGGAAATGCTATCTCTGGCTCGTCCATGGACTGTAACCAGGAAATGGATGGTCTGCCCTCTTTTTCTTCATCGAAGATTAAGGTAAACTTCTTCATATCCGGAAATCCAATGATTCCGTCCTCAAATGTTATGATTTTGCTTTCGTCAATTTCTATTTCCCCAAACAATCTTGTTGCTGCTTTCATGCCAGTTTCTCCTTTCTTACAGATAATCCAGTAAAGTCTGTCTTTCTAATTTAGCGGCCGCCTGTAAAGATGCCTGATATGCAGTATAGGAAGAAGTATAGTCAATGATAATCTCTGATAAATCCTTATCCTCATTGTCTGATTTTAACGCCTCTACCGTCTGCTGCTGATTAGACATGCGGTTCTTTGTAATATCAAGCTGCTGTCCCTTGCTTCCCACATCCGTGATTGCAAGGTTTACATCTGACATATAGCCTTCGAATTTCGTCAATCCCCTGTTAAATACTGTCTGCAACTGATGGTCTGCATAATCTGCCTGTTTCTGGGCAGCAGCCAGACAGCTTTCTAAATATTCCTGGTCGTCCTTTGAGGAATACTGGCTTAAGCCTTTCATTTCCTTAATGTTATCCACTACACTATGTGCGTCAATCGCTGACTGCACAATGGAAGTAAGATTATCTAAATCTCTTGCGATATCAGAATTGAACACTGTGCTTGCCTGTGTATTTACCACCAGTGTCTGATTCGATGCAATGGTATATTCAATATCCTGCCGGACTCTCTTTCCGTTTTCAAAATTAGTATATTGGATTGGATTAGCTGCATCTGTATTATTGGTACAGTCAAAATAATTCTCCGGTCGTAATTCTCCTTTGGAAAATCCGGTCTTATCATAATTTACAGAAACCGTTGCTCCGAATGATTTCAGATTTGATGCCAGCGTTTTTCCCATCAGGAATTCACCGGTGTCTTTATTAAATACGATGTCATTATCTGCTATTGCATAAGAAGACGCTTCTAAATCACTGGTGGTAACAGTGGTAACATTCAGCTCTTTCGTGGTCATCTGTCCGGTTGCTGTGTCTTTATAACTGTAACTGATTTTTCCACCAGTAATATCGGTAATATTATCATAGGAAAGGCGCAATCTGTGCAGTGTAGTATTCTCCGGTGTACCCGGTGCTGTCTTTGCAGCTACGTCTGCAGCTGTCGGGGTCTTAACATTTCCATAGGAATAATTATATTCTTCGATTTTATCTGCGGATAAATACTCGCTGATATTATAAGCCTCTTTGCTGTCTGCCTGGAATGTCAAGGTTGAATTCGTCTTATAACCGGTAAATACTGTTCTTCCTGCATAATCTGCATCACCTTCAGAATAAATCTGGTCACTTAAGGACTGTAACTGTTTTAAAATAGTTTTACGGTTTTCTTCCGTCAGCGTTCCATTGGCTCCTGCATCACACTGGGTGTGAATGGTAGTCAGCAGCTTTTTCATGTTAGTAAGAGAGGTTTCGGTAACATCTAACCACGCCTCTGCATCCGGAATATTTTTTTCATAATACTGATTAATCTGGCTTAAACTGCTGCGCAGCCGAAGTGCACGGATAGCAATAACCGGGTCATCGGATGGCCTGCTGATTTTCTTCTGTGAAGTCATCTGATTATTCAATGTATTCACATTGGTCTTGTTTCCATTGATATTTATTTTGGTATTGCTCATGATCATGTTATTGGTTACTCTCATTCTAACAAACCTCCTTATACTCCGGTCTCTAAGATTAATCTGTCATACATCTCTGCCATAACAGAAACCATCTTGGATGCCAGATTGTATGCATTCTGGAATTTTACTAAGTCCAGTGCTTCTTCATCTTCATCTACACCGGATACCGACTGTCTCTGCATATCGATAGTCGACTCTATATTGGAATAATTCTTGCTGAAAAGCTCCGCTTCTTCTGTATCTACAGAAATATCCGAAAGCAGACACTGTAAGAAATCATCTGCCCCCGTTCCACGGTAAAGCTTGGTATCACTCTCTAATTTCTTCAAGCTATCCAGCAATGTATATTTATCCACACCATCGGTGTACTCTGACCTGGTTACTGCTGCAAATCTTCCCGGGTCTGTTATGGACTCTGAATTTACAGCAAAGTTTAATGCTGTCAGCTGATAATAGGTATTGGAACCGGAGGATATCTGTGTATCTGTAAAATCATATTCTCCGCCTAAAGCTCTCTTTCCTACAAAGAAGCTTCCCATTTCTTTTCCATTTAAATCTACTGCCGGATCAGCTGCATCTCCACGTTCAATATCATTAAATGCTTTGGTAAAGCTCCTTAAGAACTGGTTCATCTGGGACATATAGTACGGGATTCCCATGGCATCCACACTCTTTCCAATGCTGACACTTTCTCCTAAGAACTTGCTTCTCTGGGATGCATTTAACTCCTGCTTTAATGTAAAAGTATAACTTCCATCTGCATTCATGGTAAAATCGGAATAGAGGTAATCATTGTTTAATACTGTTATGATTCCCTGTTCTGCAATGGATAATTTCTCTACATCCGTCATAGATGGATTCTTTACGGTAATCTGTGTTACGGTTCTTCCATCTACCACAGTATTCTGGATACTTCCGGCTTCTGTTCCTATTTTACCGGTAAAGTTCTCTGCATTATTTCCATCCCTCATTTCAAACAAAGCTCTTAAGCTTCCACCCATGGATGCACTGGCTGCATTGAATTTTACTCCGGTATCTGACCAGGTCAGGTCGTATAATCCATCGATATCAGTCTGGTTAATCTTCTGCTCTCTCGCTTCATAAGAGAGGGTACGATAATCGTATCCGTCCACCATGGTCTGTCCATTAATTTTCACGGTGTATTTATTAATTCCAAGATCCATATCCGGATAGTTACTGTTGGTAATCGGCACTTCTGATATTTCAACCGGAACAATTGCGGAAAGTTCATCCACCAAAAGTGCTCTCTTATCTCTCAGCTCATTGGCATGTCCACCATTGATTTCCACCTGATTAATCTGCTTATTAATCAATGCAATTTTCTCTGCAATGGAGTTTACATTATCTACAGTAGACTTAATCTCATTGTTTAAGGTTCCCTGTAATTCCTGAAGGTTCGTAGCAACTCCGTTAAAATAGGTAGCAAGACTCTGGGCGCTTCCGATAAACTGCTTTCTTACATTCTCATCAAAGTTCGTATGCTGTGTGGTATCCAGATTATTAAACATGGTTTTTAATAATGTGGAAAAACCCTTTTCCGTATCATCATCTGTAAAATATGTCTGAATCTGTTCCATATAGTAAAGACGTTTCTGATACAATCCAAGGTTTCCATTATTATTCCAGTATTTCGTGTCATAATAGCTGTCCCGGAGTTGTGTGACAGAAACCGCATTTACTCCGGTTCCGGTGGTTCCGTATTTTGCATTGACACGCATTCCCTCACCGGCTTCTTTATTCGTTACCTGTTTACTGTAACCCTTGGTCTGTACATTGGATACGTTATTGGCAGCAGTATTTACAGATGCCTGAAATGCATTTAATGCAGATGCTGCTATATTTAATCCAAAAAATTGTGACGGCATATTCCCACCTCTTCTATATTACAATCCGTTAATTAATGTCTCTATCATGTCACTTACCACATTCATAAAACGGCTGGCTGCATTGTAAGCATTCTGGAACTGAATCATACTGGTCAGTTCCTCGTCAGAAGAAACTCCGATTACCTGCTGACGCTTATTATCAACGGTATTTACCGTGTTATTCAGTGTCTCTGACATGGTATTGTAAACAGAACCTGCTGTTCCTGTTTCACCAATCATCTGTGCATAATATTCCATAAAGGTACATTTACTGGTAGCATTCGGATTCAAATAAATCTCACTCTTCTTCCACATCTCTGTAAATGCGGTACCAAGCTGCTGCGCTACCTGTTTATTATTACTATCCTGTGTCAGATGCGGGATGTAAGATGGCTGGCTGATAATTTCATCATTTACCTTAAGGCTGGACAAGGTATACATTTTAGAAATATCTGTTGCACTTTCCTCATTGTATACATAGTATGTCCTGGTATTTCCAGCCGCATCCGTTACATTCACCTCTGTATAGCGATCCGTTCCTACCCTGGAAAACAGCTCCTGTGGCGGAAGCTTTCCATCACTTCCTACTGCGCAGTTATCTGTATCTAAAACTTTCATTCCCTGTGTAATGGTAAACGCATTTCCATCTGCTGTTGTTCCGGTTAAATCTGTGCCGGCATATTCTACATTCGGACAGAAGATATCATTGATTGCTGTAACCAGTTTATGTACCAGCTGGTCTAATTCTGCTTCTGTAGAAAGCATTACAGACATTCCTGCATCATCATTATATTCCTGACGGGATTTTCCTTCTATATCACGGTAATCTGCCACATAATTTCCACGCTGCATTACCAGTGCCTTCAATTCTCCGATGTCAGTGTTATAAGCAGATGAAATATCTACATTAAAGTTAAATACATTGGCTGTCTGTCCACGATTCGTATCTGACATCTGCGGCCAGTATGGTGTAATATAACCGGTCTCGTCATCTACGCTTTTTCCCATCTCATATACCTGGGCACGATTTACGAAATCAACACCTTCTATTGAAACAAATACAGTTCCATCGTATTTCTCATCATAGTCGATATGAACCAGACCTGCCAGTTCGTCCAGTGCGTTATCCCGCTGGTCTCTTAATTCCATTGCAGTCTCGACTCCACCAGCCTCGATTTTTACAATGTTTTCGTTTAAATCATAGATTTTCTTTCCCAGTTCATTAATCCGGTCAATATCTTTGGAAATTTTTGTATTTAAATTATTCTGATAGTTCTGTAAACTTGTGTAAACGGCTTTCGCCCGGCTGATAAACAGACTCGATTTCTGCATTACAAGGTTCTGGTTTACCGAATCAGACGGATCTTTGGAGAACTCTTCAAATGCAGTATATAAAGACGAGATACTATCCTGGAATGCTTCTCCCTCCAGCTCCTGAAAATAAGTATAAATTTCATTTGTTGCAGAGTAGCATGCGGAATAAAAAGACTGTCTTCCAGTCTCTGTACGATATAATTTATCTAAAAATATATCTCTTGAATGAATGACATCTGCAATACTTACACCAAGTCCGGACTGCTGATTACTGATTGCTGCATTTTTATCAAATGTATTGTAATGGCGGTCCGCCTGAATGACCTGCTGGCGCACATATCCGGTTGTGTCAACATTCGCAAGGTTATTTGCTGTCGTATTCAAGGCATTCTGGCTTGTCCGAAGTCCAGAAGAACCAATATATAAACTTCCCATTCCATTTGCCATGGTACTTTTCCTCCTGCCTACTGTTTCGTGTCAAAAGCGCTGCTTCCTAACAAATCTCCGGTATTGTATGCAGATTTGTTATAATTTGCCGTTTCCGGTGCCTGTCGCAGGCTCTTAAACAAGGTCAGGTCAAACTCCACCATCTCTAAGGACTGTTTTATCAGTGCCTGATTCTGTGTGTTTAGCTGTGCCATTTCCTTTAACGTCCTGTGAAGTTTATCCCGAAGTGAAATAAGGCGGCTTTGTTCTTTTGGCTGTGATTCCAGTATCTGTATCATGGTCTCAATGGTAAAATCATCCTTTGATTTACCCAGTACATCTGCCATATCCTGTAAGATAGTTCTGCGGCGCACTTCATATCCATGAAGCACATCTGTCATTTCCTGCTCCATTGCAGTAATTTCTTCCAACCTCTTTACATTTCCGGCAACCAGTACATCTGTCTTCTCTTTTGAAAGAACAATCAACTCCTGATATTGTTTATCTTCCTGCAGAAGTACATCTGCCAAATCCTCCATCAAACTAGCCACGGCTTATCCTCACTTCTTACTTCTTCATTTCGTTATATTTTGCCAGTAACATACTTGCAAAATCTCCGGAATCCACATCATATTTTCCTGACTGGACACTTGTTTTCAGTTCTGCTACTTTATCTTCCCTGATATCCGAAGCTTCTGCGACTGCCTGTTTTGCGATCTGGTAATCTCTTCCCAACTGGGAAATCTGCACTTCATCCCTGCCTGTGCTTACACCATATGGCTGCTGTACTTTACCAGTCTTACTTGTTTTATATATGGATGCGATCTGGTTATAAGCTTCTATACGCATAACGGCATCTCCTTTCTTCCTTGAAATGATTCGCATTTCTGTTGTCTAATCTATTTATCGGACGTTTTTTTGGAAAACTTAGTGCAATTTTAAGAAAATATTTTTTCCTCCTGTTACCGGTCTGTAGTGCCTGCCTGCAGCAGCTTCTTGCGTAAAATAGCCCCGGCATCACCGACACCAGGGTTATCTCTTTTATTTTCATTCTTATATAATATCCTTAATGGATAAAATGTGACGTTTCATATTTTCAAAATACTGATTCATCATGCGATATGCATTTTCCATGCTGCAATAATGATTCTCTGCAAGATTAAGAAGTGCATCCTCCACCTGGTAAATCATCTTATCATTGATATGGTACTGTAATGCTCCTTTTTCTACCTGAAGATACTTTGTCTTAATCTCAGGCAGTCCCAATGTTTCATTGAGGCTGCTTCCTCTTGCATCTTCTTCCAGTAATATGGAGAGGTTTCTTCTGGAAAGGTTATAGATATGAGCATGTACCCGAAATCCGATATGCAAATCGCAGTCATCATATACTTTAAATCCTTCATCACTGCCTGATATATCCATAAAATGCACATTCAGTTCCTTCATAATTGGTTCTATTCCAAGCCTTGCATCCGGGAAGCCTCTATGGCAGACAAAGTATATTTCACAGTTTCCAAAGAATCTTCTTACAAACTGGGTCAATTCTACTGCCAGACCCCAATTCGCCATGTTTCCGCAATCCGAAATACAGATTTTTCTACAGGATGTCAGCCCTTTTCCGGTATATCTTGTAATTCCAATATGTTCCAAATCATACCATGCCGGACAACCTGTCATCGCTATATTATCGTAACCATTGTTGCGCAATACATTCACGGTTGCAATATCCCTGCATCCCATCTTCAGGCCTTTTTCCGTTGCTTTCTGAAACAGTGCCCTCATAGGTTCTTCAAATTGATAACTATACTGGCTGACCACATCTGAATTGTGTTCCCACCATCCCATGCCAAGGAGCATAACTGGGATTTTAATTTTATTTAAATCATCTGTAACTGGTGCCATCCTTGGATAAAATCCATTACAATATCCAGGTCCACCGGCAAACACTAAAATATCGCAGGCATTTATTTCTGGAAGTTTTTCTTCCAGACTCTGATTTCGATAATATTCCACGATTTCACTGTCTGGATAAAAATATTTCAGTAATGAAATTGCCCGGTTCTTTATCAAAAAATCGCCGGCATTAATAATTGCTCCGTGTAATACAGCTATTTTCATCTCCGTCACCTCTCTTCTTTTATTTTACGTTTCCTTTTAATAGTATCTGTAACTTCTCACCGGATGGCTTGCGGTATACACGATTGACAGGATTAAAAGCAGTACACTGATTCCCGCCAGCACAATGGTTGCAATTGCAAGTCCTTTTTTCTTCGTCTGTAAGCCCTGGAATCCACACCAGAATTCCAGCACAATTATAATTGCTCCGTATGTAATACCAAAGAAGGATAACAGCAGTCCCACCAAGCTGATTACAAAACCTGCAATCGTCCAGTTCTCCCTTGTCTTTCTGGATTTCTCCACAAACTGATTGGCACTGTTCTGTGGCGGGATATACCCCTGCTGTGGTGGCATGCCCTGCTGCATCGGTGCTCCCTGCTGCATTGGCATTCCCTGCTGCATCGGTCCTCCCTGCTGCATTGGCATTCCCTGTTGTGGTGTCATACCCATCATATCAATGCGATGCAGTTCTACAAACAGCGGTTCTAAATCATCCCGGAAAGATTTCTTTGGAACGGCACCTACAAAGCCTTCCAGCCCTCTTGGTTTCTCAAAAGTTCCCATATATGCCAGCACAATCACTTCTGTTCCATGAATGTAATATTCTATAGAACGTTTTCCCTTTATCCACGGGTCATTGAAGAAATAATAATTGGCATTTGGCTTTGGTATCTGTACATACTGGTTGGCTGCCAGATAATTCTGAATCACCTAGTTAATCACTGCCGGTGCCGCATGCACGCTAAATCTGTATTCTGTTTTTTCTTTGCTCATTTTTCCTTCTCCTTTATATTATGTAAACCACCTTTATTCCATCGGGCATCCCCGGCGTTCCGGTCCTTCCATGCCGCTTACATACCGGGCATTGAATTCCATATTAATCTCCCGGAGTTCCTTCTCTCCATCAATGTATGCCTGATACATTTCCACGATTCCGGCACTGCATCCATCGCAGGTTGCAGAAATATTTCCCAAGGATTCTGCAACAATTGCCTCACGTTCTTCTTTTGTTGTATCTTTGATTAAATATCCGCTCATCCTTATTCTCCTTACCAATCACTTTTACGCAAACAGCTTCTTCACATTTTCAGCATCAAAGGTTACGGATGGCACATGGTCTACTTCGATCTGATAAAGGGCATTGGCTGCCAAATGTTCTGCTGCCTGCTCTAAATCACGGATACCGGAAGTATGCTTAAACTGCTCTACAATTGCATCCAGTCCATCCTCTGTTACAACACATTCACCCTGATGCAGGCCAATTCGTTTTAATACCTTCGGCAGTGCAAACCGGGAGAAGATAATCTTCTTTTCTTCTGATGTATAATCCGGGATATCAATTACTGCAAAACGGGATAAAATCGGTGCACTGATATCGGCTTTATTGTTAGCAGTAGCAATCGGATAAACTCCCACGGTCGGAACCATACATTCCATATAGTTGTCGGTAAATCCAAGGTTATCTAACAAGGTTAACAACACATCTGCCGGGTTTCCATTTCCCTTGCCGGATGCTGCTTTATCCAACTCATTGATAATAAATACCAGATTGGATTCTCCTGCCATAGAAAATGCTTCCATGATAATTCCAGGCTTTGCATTGGCATAGATACGGGAGCTTCCGGTCAGCTGCTCCGGGTCATTGATGGAACTCATATCCAGTGTTGTCCAAGGCAGCTTTAAGATTCTTGCTACCGCATAGGCTATCTGGGATTTTCCGGTTCCTGCCGGTCCCACCAGAAGCAGTCCATATGCCGGCAGGGTATGGGTTCTGTTAATCTGAATGATGGTTTCCATGATACGCTGTTTTACTTTCTCCATGCCATATAACTCTTCATCGAGAATCTTTCTTGCTTCTACCGGATCAATTGCCTCAAAATAATTGCTCTTCCACTGGATATTCATCATAATGGACAATGCTCTCTGGGCATGACGGCGTTCCTCCGGTGATACCTCATGGGAGCGTGCTACTGCAAGGTTTCTTCTCGCCCAGAGGCGGATATTATCCGGCATGGTTCTGCCGGCGCAGGTCATAAAATCGGAAATGCTCTGTAAGCTGGTCAGCTTCATATCATCTCCATTTTCATCCTCTTCTTCCTCGTCCATTTCCTCTGCCGGTGCACTGCTGGCAAGAAGTCTCTCTATCATAAACTGTAAAAATCCATCCTCTGCCGACAATTTGGTTCCTGCACCAAAGGTTGTCTCCCGAATCTTGTATACAGCATACCCTTCTTCCCGGTTTTCTCCGGAAAGGCGCACACTGATATGATTTTCTCCCAGCCATTTAATCAGGCTGACGAAACGTGCATCTACTTTTAAAATATCTGCGCTATAAGTCTCGCTTTCTTCCTTAAATTCAAAAGCAGTCTGCTGGCTCTGGTTTGCAAACACACCACCGGAATGATGTTTCCAATGACGGCTCTTATTGTCCAGTATAAGAATCGGCTCCTCCGCTGTCTTCTCCTTTTCGTTGGACTGAAACGTTGTATAAGTGCATGCGGACTCTGTCTTCTTCCCGCCTGGTGCATTACTAAAGTCAAAAACTGGCATTTTTCTCTCTCCTGTATTTTTCATTTGTCCTCTTAAACTGATAAAAAGACCTTTTCTCTCAGAATACCACAAGGGTTCTGAAAAGAAAAGGTCTTGCTGTTTTGTTTTATTATCTGCTTTTCTTCTTCCACTTTATCATATTCGAAAATACTCATCGCAACTACCTCCGCACGATTCTTTTTCAGGAAATCTCTTAAGTCCTATTAATGGGTCCGTTCATATTCTAAGAATTCTTTTGTCTTAGACCAGTACTTGATTCCCCAGTTTTCAAAATTCCATTCTTCCATATAGGCATTGCACTCATAATCCACATAATAGAGGACATTTTGCCACAGGATAAAATTTGTAGGGAAATAATCAATATTTGTATGTGCAGCATATAACTTTGTGCACATTTCTTTTACCTGTTGCAGGCAGATTTCCGGCAGTGCGTCCTTTTCCACCTGCTGATAGACAGTGTCTCCCGGAATGTATTCCTTTAAAATGCGTTCCTGTGTTTCATCGATATCAAGCAGCTTTGGCATGGTAATTCCAATTTCCATAAGCCGTTTATAATCCCTTTTTTCAGCCTCTAACTTATTATCAAACTGATAATAACTGCATGGTTCATGGTGAATCTGTTTCAGGACATATTCCTTCTCCCCATCTGTCACAAGATAGGAATAGCCGCCTTTCCCCTTTCCAAGCAGTTTTTTCACTTTATATTCTTTTCCGTTTAATGTCATTATCTCTTCTTCCGGCAGCTCCATTTCCGCTCCGATATCCAGTTTCTTTTCATAAGCCAGCTTATCCGCCATACGGATGCTGCGCTGTTTTCCGGTATCATCCACCAGAAGAATCGTAACCATCGGTTCTTCCCCTTCCGGCCGTCCTTCACAGCCGAATTCATCCTCAATAATATCTGTGATTTTGTATTTTTTCATCTGTTGATTCCTTTCCTGTTACTTCCTTTATTTCTTTTGAAATATCTATGCTTCTATTACGAGACCAACTTTTAACTGCTCCACCATATCGCCTAACTCCTGCTGTAGAATCCGAAAAGCTCTTCCTCCCGTACAGTGACCGGTATAAATCTTTTTTACACCGGTTGCCTTTATTTTTTCTGCCAACTGCCGAATTTCAGTTTCCCCCTTTTGAAAAATGTGGAAGCCACCAATCATCATTTTTGCCGGCTTTTCAAACAGTTTGCTGACCTCATTTATAATATTGTCTGCGCCACCATGCGAACAGCTGTTAAAAATAATAAGACCATCCTCTTCCTCTATTACAAGACTTTGTTCATGGGCGAAATCGTCCGGTCGCCAACGTCTGCCGTCTCTGATATACATTTTATTGGCGGCTCCGATTGTCTCAAGACCTTTTGTCGTATGGGGAATCAGATATACATTTTCATAAAGTTTGTACTTTCCGGTCACATATTCAATTCTATCCTTCTGTCTGGTTAAGATATGTTTTGGAATTCCAATATATTTATGAATAAACCACTTCTTAAAATAACAGTTTTCACCGGTTCCCTTTTGAAGGTAGAATTTCGCATTCTCATTTTCTTCAAAAAATGCCTGCATCCCATTTGCATGGTCATAATGGGCATGGGACAATACCCCATAATCCACTGCCCCGATATCCTTTTCCAATGCTTTTGCATTTACCAGAAAACGGTTTGATGCACCCGTATCAAGCAGTATATTTTTTCCTGCCTGTTCGATATAAATGCTCAACCCCCATTCTCCAGTTGCAATTTCCGTTCCTATATTATCTACTAATACAGTTGCTTTCAAATTGAATCCCCCTTTTCTTATCTCATTACTTTTCATTATACCAATTTCCACTATTTCTACAATCATATCCTGGCAGCTTTCTTCCTGCAATTTTCTTCATGCATCTATCATCCATTGTAGTTTCTCCTGTTTCTCGTATTGTTAACTCATATCTTATTTCAGGTTGACATTCAGTTAATTTTTGTTTATCATAAAGAACTGTAAAATTCACACAGATACAAAGGAGACAAACCATGGATGCACTGACACTGGCACAGGAAATTATTGACGGACGACGCATTACGCGAGAGGATGATTTATCCTTTTTTCTTACCTGCGATTTAAAGGAATTATGCGAAGGAGCCGACAAAATCCGTGCTGCAAGAATTGGAGATAAAGTAGATTTATGTTCTATCATAAACGGACGAAGCGGACGCTGTCCAGAAGACTGTAAATATTGTGCCCAGTCTGCACATAACCATACCAACTGTGAAGTATATGACTTCCTGCCGGAAGAAGATATTATCAAAGCCTGCAAAATGAACGAAAGCGAAGGAGTTGACCGATTTTCTATCGTAACTGCGGGAAAAGCACTGACCGGTCCGGAGTTTGAAAAAGCCATTCACGCCTTTGAATCCATGCATCGGGAATGCAAAATCGATTTATGTGCTTCCATGGGATTTTTAGATGAGGAACAACTGCACCGCCTTCATGAGGCAGGCGTTACCAGCTATCATCATAATATAGAAACATCACGCCGGAATTTTCCAAATATCTGCACCACCCATACCTACGATATGAAAATTGAAACTTTAAAGAAAGTAAAAGCGGAAGGCATGTGCGCCTGCTCCGGTGGTATTATCGGAATGGGCGAAACCTGGGAAGACCGTCTGGATATGGCAGTAAGTTTAGCTGAACTGGGAATTGATTCTATTCCAATCAATGCTTTAATGCCAATCCCGGGAACTCCATTAGAAAATCTGCCGCAGTTAAGTGAAGATGATATTCTGCGTACCATCGCATTCTTCCGTTATATCAATCCGGATGCAAATATCCGTCTGGCTGCCGGCCGTGCACTGCTTACCAACGATGGTGAAACTGCTTTTCAGGCTGGTGCATCTGCAACCATTACCGGAAATATGCTGACTACCGTTGCCTGCGCTACCATAAGAAGTGACCGGAAATTGTTAGAAGATTTGGGCAGGGATGTAACTCCGGATTACTGGAAAGAAGCATAATAGATTCTTATGGACCTTTGATAGAAAAAAGGAAGCCGTTCCATCGGAACTGCTTCCCTTTTTTATGCGGATAACCCACAAAATATTTTCCCGCGTTTATACGATTTTCCTACACCTGTATTCGGTCTGCAATTTCATTTCCCATTGCAAATCTGCTGTCTTTTGCCCCAATAATTACACAGTCACGCATTTTCTGGATGAGCTGTATGCGTTCCCCCTCATCTACAGAGTGGCTATGCAAGAAATCAAGCACTTCCGGCTGACCAAACATCCACTGAATGGTATAGGTTTCACCTGGTGTTGCTTTTGACAATGCCTGCATAGAAATTCCTCCTTTTCTCCTATTGTAGTTTTCACCTGCCCTGTTAGTCAATTGCTATCTTAGTTGCAATCTTCCAACAAATAGTATACGTATATAACAGGAGTAAGATACGGATTTTCTCTTTTATCTTTTTAAAATATCTTCCAAATCCAGACCATAACGTTTGGCAATATCTCTTGCATAACTTAAGCCATCCGGTGTCGTCCGGATGACCCGGTAACTCCGGGTACCCTCTTCTTTACTTTCCATCATTGCCACCAGATTATCGATTTTGCCTTTATTCTCCGGATGCTCATTATAGGTATCCAGCTGTTGTGTCAAATCATGAATATGGGTCACATAAAGGCCACAGCAGCCGATAATTCCGATTCCGGTCAGCACCTCTGATGCTATGTAGCCTGCCTCAAGTCCACTGGTACTGGAAAAAGATTCATCCATCAACAGCATATCCGTATCTGACAGTTGTTTCATGATTTCACTCAGTCTTACACACTCACTTTCCAGTCTGCCCATTCCATAATTATTCTCATCAGAGGATGGAAAATGTGTAAATATTCCAGACACCGGACTCATTACCGCCTCTTCTGCCGGAACAAACAGCCCCAGTTGGAATAACGCCTGCGCCATTCCGATGGAATAGGCAAAAATAGATTTCCCTCCGTGATTTGGGCCGGTTATCAGATAGAATCTTCCTTTTTCATCCAGCTCAAAGGAATTAGACACAATTGTTTCCTCTACGGAATTCACTGCCAGCATGGGATTGTATACATGCTTTAACTCACAGCGTTTCTCCTGCATGGATGCAATCTTCGGTCTGCACATGGCAAATCCCTTTTCTTTCATGGAACGGATAAATTTTACTCCGGCAGTCAGAAAACGGATATCATCCAATAAAGCAATAAACATATTTGTATTAATGTGATAATAATTCTGCACCAGCGGTTCAAACTCCCTCAGCGACTTTGCAAAAATAGTCTGCAAAGCTGCATTCATGGAATAGTCTATAGCATCCTGTTCATCATTGTGCAGCACCCGGCTCAGTGGATAGAGTGCCGACATCAGATGCCATTTATCTTTTTTCCCTTTTTTCAAAAGCCGGTCCATGATAGTTCCTGGATGGAACTGCTCCTCATTGACAGAAATCAGTCCGGCTTCTTTCGGTCTTAAATTGCCATCAAGATTAATACCTACGGTTACGCTTTTGATATGCCCGAAGTTCAGTTCCATTTTCGGAAGTTCCTCATTCAGGCTCTGGTACTCGCTGCTTGCTACGATTGAGTGAATTTCTTTTTTGAAATTCTGCATACCTTCCGAATGAATCTCTGCTTTTTCCAATGCATCCGCAAACAGATTTACAATTTCCTGATACATTTCAAGATATCGCACCGAACGCAGGGCTGAATCCGTCGTAAAATCACTGTTTAATACTCTTCGCATATCATTGATATTATAAATAATGGATACCGCCTTGCAAAATGCCTCGTAAAGTGATGGATTTTCCACCAGATCTTCTACTACGCCCAGACGATACTCTAATACCCGCTCATCTGTAGAGAAGAAATTTTCCAGTGAAAGGTCTGCCACTCCCCGGTAACTTTCCTTAATCAGTATTACCATAGCATCAATTTTTAATGCGTGGATAAATTTATAATCCTTCATGGGAACGGCTTTGTTCCGGTCATAATCCGGTGGATATAATAAATGAAAATCTGTCTGCATTCCACTTACGCTCCTTTTCTCTATTGTGTCCTTCTCTGTCATGCATCTGAGCGTGAATATGCATTTTTCATCTGGCTGCTTAATTCAAACAGCACTTTATCCAAAGTATCCTGTGTCTCTTTCTTAAGCATTTCTGCTATCGCATTATTTGCCTGCTGCATCAGTTTCTGTCTGTTTGCTGCGTCCTTTTCTTCTGCCAGAAGTGCATCATAGGTATGCAGCAGTTCCCGCCCTTTTGCCATCACATGCATCTGGTAGCGTTCGATGTGAAAAAGGGATCTGTGATAAGAGGCATCTGCCATAGCTGCAATCATACGGCTTGCCCAGTAGAAATTCTCTGTAGAAACTTCTCCGGTGGTATTGGATACATATTCCGGCGTTGTCTCCACTTCCCCGTAAAACGGAACCAGCACATTAAATACATTGGATGCAAATGCTACCCACTGTATGATGCTTCCGGTATTTTTGGTAATGTCCGCCTGCTCCGGCCGCATTTCAATCACAGAAAGGAAATCATTCCGGTTAACTCCAATGGAACGGAATGCGCCTTTCATGGATTTTTCCCCATAAGAACTATATGGGTCATACGGTGTCCCCTGAAAATGTGCGGATAATACATATTTTACATCTTCGATTGTTACCTTTTTCTCCGGTTTCAAGCACCATGGAATATCATCGGATGCCGGCGTATAATCAGCCTGCTCCCCATCCCATTTATAGGTATGTGGGTTGAGATAACGCTCCATAAACCAGGCTCTTGGTGTATTGTATACATGATCGGAATCATCATGGGAACCAAATGCATCTCTTGGATTTAAGCTGCCATCCAAAGAAAGATTCAGATGATTTTTCTCAATAAATTCCCGCAAATCCTTTGAGCACATATAGTCCTTCTGTGTAGTAAGGGCATCCTCTAAATCAAAGGTGTCAAGTCCCAGCTGGTTTGGCATTACCACATAGACATCATCCGGCACTCTTCCTGCCATCCAGTGATGTCCGCCAATGGTCTCAAGCCACCAGATTTCATCCTTATCCTGAAATGCAATTCCATTCATCTCATAGGTTCCATACTGTTCCAACAAACTGCCCAGGCGAATGACACCCTCTCTTGCACTGTGAATGTACGGAAGCACAATGTATACAATATCCTCTTCTCCAATGCCGCCGATAATCTCTTCCCTGCCATTTTCTGCCGGATGGTAGGTCACCAGAGGATCTGCTCCTAAGACGCGGGGATTGGAAGTTATGGTCTCTGTTGCAGTCATGGCAACCTTTGCCTCATTGACTCCACAGGCAGCCCAGACACCTTCCCCGTCTACCGCATTCGGCATTGCCGTGTAACGCATCGGATGCTCCGGCAATTCTATTTTCACATGAGATAATACAGACTGATAGATTGTCGGCTGTTCTTCCGGATGAATTACCACATATTTCTTAGGTGTAAAATGTCCGGCACCGGAATCATCATTTCGTGCAATTATGGTTGCTCCATTATAAGAAGCTTTTTTCCCTACTAAAATAGTTGTACATGGCATATCTGTTCTACCCCTTTTCCTGTTTCATTGAATGTTATTTCTAACGATAGCCCATCTTCGTCTCATAGTTCACGATGGTATCCTCATTGGTTCTCTCTATTTCCGATAACATATCTTCTTTGAAATCGTCCGGTTCAATGGTTCCGTTGTACCAGGATTTTCCATTGAAATATTCCTGCAGTCCTTCATCTAAGAATTTTCTTCCATGTCTTGCATAGATTTCATTTCTGGCAATCCGGAGGTCCTCCTGGGTCAGATTCTCCAAATCAGCTTCCGTTAATAATCGGCTGGCACTCTCCGGAAGAATATATTCTGCTTCCTCTTCTCCAACTGCTCCGTCTGTTCCCATGTCCTCATTTCCGGTTGTATCTTCTTTATTTATTACTTCGGAAGTTTTCTCAGATGCTTCCTGCTGTCCGCTTACATCTTTCCTATCTGTCTGCTCTGTAGACATTTCCGTCTCTGTGGTCTGCTCCGTTGTAACCACCGGCTTATCGGTAATATCATCCTGCTTTGCCGGCTGATTGCCCTTGATAAATAACAATACAATAATTGCAATCAGAATAATAATAAGAACTGCTGCACCGATTAATAAATATACCATGGCACCGGAGCCGGATTTCTTCTCAGTTTCATTCTTATTTTTATTTGATATTTTTTCACTGTTCTTTGTTTTTGTTACTTTCTCATTCTTTTTTTGTTGTGGCTGTGGTGCTGGGCTTGCCTGTCTTACCGTGGTCTGTTGCTGTGTCGGCGCCTGTTGCGGTACTGAGTTTCTCTGCGGTACTGGAGTCGGTTGATTTACCGGTGCTTTCTGCGGTGTCGGATTTGGCTGGATTGCTCCCGGCTGAAAAGCTTCTACTTTCGTTCCGCATTTGGTACAGAATTTTGCATTTACCGGTAATGCATTTCCACATTTTGTACAAAACATTTTCTGTCCTCTTTTCTGTTATTTTATGTTTCTTTTGTTTCAAATTTTCAAATTATTTTTATTATAGATTCTATTGTACAAAAATGCGGGACACCAATTCCGTATCCCGCATTATCTTTTTTATTTTTTAAATTTCTTCCCGTCCTGTTCTGGAACGAATTACGAATAATACGCCAATTAATACCACGATACAAACCGGAAGTGCCAGCCATGAAATTCCTGCCAGTCCAGCTGCCTGCAGGATACCAATCAGGAAATAGCCCAGTAAGCAGACTGCTGCAACTGTCAATGCATACGGAAGCTGGGTTGCTACATGGTTAACATGCTCACAGTGGCCACCGGCAGATGCCATAATTGTGGTATCTGAAATCGGTGAGCAATGGTCTCCACAAACTGCTCCTGCCAGACAGGACGCAATGGAGATTACCATCATCTGTCCGCTTGGGAATACACCAAGGACAATCGGAATCAGAATACTGAAGGTTCCCCAGGAGGTTCCGGTTGCAAATGCTAAGAACGCTGCTACCAGGAAGATAATCATTGGCAGGAAGCCCTGCATTGCATTTGCTGAATTTGCTACCAGATCAGCCACGAATACTTTTGCTCCTAAGAGATTGGTCATTCCGGATAAGGTCCATGCCATAGTCAGAATCAGAATCGGAGCAATCATCGCCTTAAATCCTTCCGGAATACATTCGGTAAATTCCTTAAAGGATAAAACATCACGCAACATGTAATAGATAAAAGTAAATACCAGTGTTACTGCGCCGCCAAGAACCAGTCCGACGGAAGCATCACAGCCAGAGAATGCCTCTACAAAGGAAGTTCCGCTGAAGAAGCCACCGGTATAAATCATGGCTACGATACAGCTTACAATCAACACAGCTACCGGAAGAATCAAATCCAGTACGTGAGAGTTTTCTTTTACAACTTCCTCTTCATTATCTTCATACGGTCTTCCCGGTGTGGTAAACAAATCACCTTTGATTGCATTCATTTCATGGGTTTTCATCGGTCCGAAATCCACGCGCAAAAGAGTAATTCCAATTAACATTACCAATGTCAGCAATGCATATAAGTTATATGGAATTGTCTGGATAAATACCGCAAATCCATTGATTCCGGAATCTGCCGGAACAGAAGAAGTAACTGCTGCTGCCCAGGAACTGATTGGTGCGATGATACATACCGGTGCTGCCGTTGCATCAATAATATAAGATAATTTTGCACGGGACACCTTGTGCCGGTCTGTAACCGGACGCATTACACTTCCTACGGTCAGACAGTTAAAATAATCATCCACGAAAATCAATACACCAAGAATCATAACGGAAATCTGCGCTCCGATTCTGGTTTTAATATGCCGGGATGCCCACTTTCCAAATGCGGCAGAACCACCTGCACGGTTAAGAAGGGATACCAAAATGCCAAGCATGACAAGGAATACTAAAATTCCCACATTTCCTGCATCTGACAGTTTGTATATCATACCACCTTCTTCCTGGAATAAAATGGTATTTAACATTAATTCAAGGTTAAAATTGGAATACAGTAAACCACCTACAATAATTCCTGCCAGAAGTGAGGTATAAACCTCTTTGGTAATCAATGCCAGTCCGATTGCAATAACCGGCGGAAGCAAAGATAAAATCGTTGCATAGACTTTACACTGATAGCTGTCAGCATCAGCAATTGTTCCTGGTGTCTGGCTTGTTACGACCATAAGTATCACAATAATCGCAATAAATACCAGCATACCAATCTGTTTTCTTTTCATTTTCACTGTTTTCGTCTCCATCTCATTGTATTTTCAAAATAACCTACTCTGCCTTAATTGCCCAGCGCATCTTAGTAGAACGTGCCCGTCCGTTCTGCGCACACTCCTGTGCAGATGGGCGGATTACATCTTTGGCATAATCGGCATAAATGCCTGCCCGATAGCCTTCTTTTAATGCTTTCTTTACTAACTTGTCTTCGCCGGAATGGAAAGTTAAAATTGCGGCTCTTCCGCCCGGTTTCAATGCATCCGGCAGTTTCTCCATGAATTCATACAGCACTTCAAATTCACGGTTCACATCAATACGAAGTGCCTGGAAGGTTCGTTGGCAGGTCTTTTTTATCGTATCCTTTTTCTCTTTTTCCGGTAGAAAATCAAGCGTCTTTTCAATGATATTCCTTAACTTTGTGGTGGTATCAATCCGGTTGCCTTTTCGAATCTCATCGGTAATCGCTTTTGCCAGTTCTTCACAGTATGGCTCATCCGAATTTTCATAAAGCATTCCCGCCAGTTCATCCTTTGTAATGGCAGCCAGGCGTTCTGCTGCACTGATTCCGGCTTCCTGGTTCAGCCGTAAATCCAGTGGGCCATCCACTTTAAAAGAAAATCCACGCTTCGGATTATCAATCTGCATGGAAGATACACCCAGGTCCGCAAGAATAAAATCAAATCCGCCGGCTTCTTTTGCAATTTCATCTATCGTACAGAAATTCTGTAATCGTATTGTCAGAATATCTTCTCCAAAACCGGCCTCTTCTAACCGCTTTCTTGTCCTGGCTGATTCCTCCGGGTCTACATCCGTTGCATAGATGTGTCCCTGCCCTTTTAGGCACTGCAGCATTGCTTTCGTATGACCGCCATATCCCAAGGTCGCATCAAAGCCTGTTTCTCCCGGTTGGATTTTTAAGAAATCCAGAATTTCATTTACCATTATGGAAATATGCATTCCGGCAGGTGTGTTTCCTTTTTTTATTACATGCTCAATCGTATCTTTATATTTTTCCGGCTGAAGTTCTTTATATTTTTCTTCAAATTTCTTCGGATATTTTCCACTGTAACGCACCCTGCGTTTGTGGGTTGTCTGGTTTTCCTCTGCCATAATTAAAGAGCCTTCTTGATTGCTTCCATTAACTCATCATAAGTCTCAAATGCAGGCAGTTCCGGATGGTCTTTCTTAATCTGCTCGGTGCTGCGGAATAAGAATCCTGCTTTACTTGCCTCAATCATTCCAAGGTCATTGTGGCTGTCTCCGCTGGCAATCGTCTCATAACCAATGGACTGTAATGCTTTTACTGTAGTCAGCTTGGAATTTTCAATTCTCATCTTAAATCCGGTAATCTCACCGTCCTCTGCCACCTCCAGAGAATTACAGAAAATGGTAGGCCAGCCTAATTTCTTCATCAGAGGTCCTGCAAACTGGGTAAAGGTATCACTGATGATGATAACCTGTGTCATGGAACGAAGTTCATCTAAGAACTCTTTTGCTCCCGGCATCGGGTCAATTTTTGCGATGGTTTCCTGAATTTCTTTTAATCCAAGTCCATGTTCTTTTAAGATGCCAAGTCTCCATTTCATCAATTTATTGTAATCCGGTTCGTCTCTTGTAGTTCTCTTTAATTCAGGGATTCCGCTTGTTTCTGCAAATGCAATCCAGATCTCCGGTACCAATACTCCTTCCAGATCAAGGCATACAATGTTCATGTCCATAATTAATCCTCCATACAAACATATTTAATTCAACAAATTACTTCCCTAAAGTATACCTTATTATGAATAAAAGTACAAGAAAGAACCTCATTTTTCAGAAAGCCAAAGCTTTTCTCATAGCCAATATGTGACAAGCTATGTTAATCTTACCAGAGGTATCGGTACACCATACAAACATTCCGCCATCCGGCTCAATACACTTTATCTCCTTTGGAAGCTTTTCCCTGATTAATTTGCACATATATTCGCTCTTTTTCGCATAGAAAGCGGATACCTCTGCAAGATGTTTCTTAATATCATAATTCTTATAATACTCATAAACAATCATCTGTGCAAGAATATTTGTATGTACATCGGTAAACTGTTTTAACAGTGTTCCACGTTCTATAATCTTCTTGTTGGCAATCATAAATCCCACACGAAGCCCCGGTGCCACAACCTTGGAAAAGCTGCCGGAATAACATACAATTACCTCTGTTGGAAATGTAAGCTTCAGTCTTGCGCTGATTTTCCTGGGTGCAACTCTTTCTTATATTTCCTTAAAGAATCTCGACTTTATTTATGATTATTTCTTTCTGGTAATTGTCAAAATGATTCTGATTCCGGTTGGTGTTGCAGCCGTGGTATCACATTTCCTTACTCCGACCGAAACAACCATTCTTACCCTGATGGCATGTATGCCAGCCATGTCCGCCATTCCGATGATGGCAGAAAACTACCATTCCGATGCGGAATTTGCTTCTAAGACCTGCTTTGTCATGACACTTTGCTCCGTCTTTACGATTCCGCTAGTCTTCTTCCTCAAAACCATGCTGTAGGAATTCATTCCATGCAGCATTGGTTTTTTCTAATTCTTTTTTCTGCATAATCGCATTCCGGTCACTTAAAATGGCAAGCATTTCATCTACAATTTCACCCTCCGGCAGATATTCATAGTGTGATAAATACCATAACATCCTCTGTGCCGTAAAATCCGTATTCAGATTCCGGGTAATGACATCACAGAATTCTTCCGGATACCCCCGCTCTGTCATGATATGATAAAGCTCTATACTCTTTTCCGACTTCGGTTTCATTTTTCATTCCTGCCCTTCGTCTCTTAGAATTCATATTTTAATATGGCACAATTCTTCACGCCAAATGCAGCATATTCTTCATTGGTCATTTCATAAAAATAGGACTGCACAACTCTTGATATGCCATTGTGTGCCACCAGAATATAAGTCTTATCGGAAGCTGTTACTTCATCCAGAAGATTGTAAATCCTCTGTGCCAGATGCAGCATAGATTCTCCGCCGTCATAGCGGGTGATAAACTGTCCCTTTGCAATCTTAAAATCTGCTCCATCCCGCGGTGTGGATTCAAATCTGCCAAAGTTCTGCTCTTTTAAACGAAGCTCTTCCCTTGCCGGAATTCCGGTAATTTCCGAAATATGCAATGCAGTATCTTTTGCCCGGATTAATGGGGAATATAATATTTCATCCGCCTTTATGCCTTCTTCTAATATTTTCTTTCCGGTCTCAATTGCCTGCTTATGTCCAAGCTCAGTCAGTGCAATATCTGTTGCACCACATATCTTATTTTCTACATTCCATATGGTCTGTCCGTGCCGGACAAAATATACGCATCCCATACTGTTTTCTCCCTTAATGCCTTATTTATGTTCTTCGTCATTTTAGCGGTTCACCGGAAAAATGTCAATTTTCATATGTTTAAACAAATTTGAGGAATAATCAGTTTCCAAGTCACTTATTGTCTGAATATTTTTTGACATATTTCCCATAAAGTAGTAAAATTATGATAAATATTTAGATTTTCGCTTTTACTTTTACTGTTGCATAACGCAATTGGTGCCATAGTGCCATTGTATATAACGAAGGAGGAACGTTATGTTTGAGAATCTTAAAATTAGAAACCGTCTGGGGAAGGCATTCCGTATTATCGTGACAACCTGCTCCATCGCAGCCGTCCTTGGTGTGATTATGCTGATTGTAACCATGACTCTGTATAAGAATGCCCTGAACAATTATGGTTTTTCACAGGGTGACATCGGCAAAGCATTGGTTGCCTTTACCGATACCAGATCTGCCACCCGTGCTATTGTCGGATATGATGATGACAGTCTGATTAGTCAGATGTCCGATACCCATGACGAAAGAAAGGCCACTTTTGAACAGTATTGGGAAATTGTAGATGAAGTTACTACCACCAGCAAAGAGCAGGAAATCTATGATTCCATTGATGCCAAGCTGGAAGATTACTGGACTACTGAGCAGAAAGCAATTGATACCGGCAAAACAACCGACCCGGGTCAGAGTGCAAAAGCCCAGAATATAATGATTGATGAAGTAGCCCCATTATATGACGAAATCTATTCCGGAATGAGGGACTTGATGAATACCAAAGTAACAGAAGGAGATCATTTAGCAGATACACTTTCTGTTGTTACCCTTATTTTTATCATTATCATTGCTGTAATTATTATTGTATCCATCCTTGTTTCTTCCAAGATGGGAGTTTCCATTGCAAAGGGAATTTCAAAACCTTTAGTCGCACTGGAGAATCGTCTTAGCACTTTTGCACAGGGTAATTTACATGACCCTTTCCCGGAGGTGAAATCCAACGATGAAGTTGCAAGTATTGCAGCCACTTCTACTGAAATGGCTGAAACACTGAACGCAGTCATCACTGATGTAGGTGTTCTGATGGAGGGCATGGCAAATGGTGATTACACCATTCAGTCCGAGCATTCCGACAAATATGTCGGTGACTTCGAACAGTTACTGACCGCAATGCGTGGCATGCGTGATGCAATGGTACATACTATCCAGATGATTGGAGAAGCTTCTTCCCAGGTTTCTGCCGGTTCCATGAACCTTGCAGAATCTTCCCAGAGTATGGCAGAAGGTGCTACTGAGCAGGCCGGTGCCGTACAACAGCTTCAGGCAACAATCACTGATATTACAAGTAATATTGAACAGTCCGCTGATCAGGCTCAGATTGCTTATGATCAGGCAAAGCAGTATGCTGCTGAAGCAGAAGACAGCAGTGCTGAAATGAAAGCCATGGTTGATGCTATGGCACGTATTGATGAAACTTCTAAGAAGATTGGAAATATTATTTCTGAAATCGAAGATATTGCTTCCCAGACCAACTTACTTTCTCTGAATGCTTCTATCGAGGCTGCAAGAGCCGGCGAAGCAGGACGTGGATTCGCCGTTGTTGCTGACCAGATTCGTCAGCTTGCAGAGCAGACAACCAAATCTGCTGTAGATACCAGAGACTTAATCGAAGGTGCCCTTCAGGAGATTGCTGAAGGTAATACTGCTGCAGACCATGCTGCTGAATCTATCGGAAACGTTGTAAATGGTATCCAGCAGATTGCAGAATCTTCCAAGCACATCAGTGATGTTGCTAAGACTCAGGCAAATGCCATGGATCAGGCAGAACAGGGTGTAAACCAGATTTCTGAGGTAGTTCAGTCCAACTCCGCATCCGCAGAAGAGACCTCTGCTACCAGCCAGGAGTTATCTGCACAGGCAACTTCCTTAGATGAACTTGTTGGAAAATTCATCTTACCGGAAGACACTGAACAGTAAAATATACCAAAGCCCGTGAAATCATAAAACAACTTTGATTCCACGGGCTTTTCTTTTATTCCAATTTCTTTATTTCAATTTTCCCTGTTCTTCTGCAAACCTTCGCAGTTCTTTATTTAACATATTATAAGGTCCGAAATTCTCGCAGGTGCAAATACAGGTTTCACAGCCTGCAAGTATTTTCTTAGCTTCTTCCAGTTGTGCTTCTTCCATCGGATAAAAAGCTTTTGCAGTAATGACTTTTGATGCCAGTGCCGTTGCAACAGGATATTCTACGTCATTTTCAAATAAGATTCCTGCTGCAAATGGAATATGTTCTCTCTGCAGTCTGTAATAAGTTGGTATTGCAGCACCACCGCCTCCGATTACGAATACGTTCGGGGCAGCTTTATTTCCCGGCATCTGCATGATTCCAAGCATGGAATCAAAGTTCTTTTCCTCAATTCCATAAAGCTTCTGTACCAGCGAACCCTGAAAGATTTCCTCCGGTGGTCCAATATGGCTGACGGTGGTCCCATCTACACAGGCTACCATATCCGATACTTTCTGTACCAGGTCAAGTTCATGCAGTGACATAATTACTGCTATATTCCGTTCCCTTGCCAGTTTCCGGATGCTGTTTAAAATATCAAGCTTATAGCGGATATCCAGATAAGAGGTAGGTTCATCCAATACCAGGATTGCTGTATCCTGGCAGATGGCTCTCGCCAACATAACACGCTGTCTCTGTCCGTCACTGATTCTTGTAAATGACTGCTCTGCCACCTCTTCCGCATGAACCATGGTAATTGCCTCATCCACCAGTTTCCAGTCCTGCTTATCTAAGATTCCAAGTCTTCCGGTATAGGGATATCGTCCGGTTGCAACCACATCCCGGCAGGACATCAGTTCCGGATGAATATGCTCTGTCATTACCATGGAAAGGCTCTTTGCGATTTCTGTCTCTTTCATTTCCGAGGTTGCTTTCCCGTTCAGGTATACTACACCACCAAGGGATTTCAACTGCTTTACAATACTCTTTAGAATCGTAGATTTACCGGAACCATTTGGGCCAATCAACGTCAATACCCTTCCCGGTTCTGCCATCAGATTGACATTCGAAAGAATGACCTTTTTTCCATATCCAACTTTGAATTTGTCTGTTACAAGCCCCTGTTTTCTTTCAGAAGATTTCATTTTTCCTGCCATGCGTTCTTTCTCTGTGTACTCTGCTTTTCCTGCCATCTGTTTTGTCATCCCCGCTCCTCCTGTCTGCGCAGCATCATTACAATTACCACCGGAACTAAAAAGACCGCTGTAACGGTACTGATACTTACTTCTGTCGGTGCAAAGAGTGTTCTTGCGATTCCATCACAAAACAGTGTCACTACCGCTCCCCCCAGAAAGCAGCCCGGTATCAGCACCAGTGGTTTTGCTGTTCCTGTGGCAGATTTTATCAGATGTGGCACCGCAATTCCTACAAAGGAAATCGGCCCTGCAAACGCTGTTACACAAGCCGACAATAAGCTGGATAACAGAATCAGGCTTACCCGGAGCACCGTTATATTAACCCCCATATTTCTGGCATAAGTCTCTCCCATCTGATACGCACCAATCGGCTTTGCAAGAAACATTGCCGCAAGAAAGGACAGCAAGGTCAGGATAAATATCATCAGGATATTCGACCAGTTCATTCCGGAGAAGCTGCCCTGGGACCAGTTGTGCAAATTTACGATATTCGAATCATCTGCAAAAGTAACACAGATGTCTGTAATTGCCGAGCAGATATATCCGATTAGAATTCCGCATACAATCAGAAGAGACATTCTATGTACCTTCATGGAAATTAAAAGTACAAATCCCATTGCCAGAAGTGAGCCGGCAAAGGCTGCTGCTACCATTCCAAAAGAACTGATTGTAATTCCCCTTCCCAGAAGATAAATCATTGCCAGTGCTACCATAAGTTTGGCACCGGAAGAAATTCCCAGCACATACGGACCTGCAATTGGATTTCCAAAAAAAGTCTGCAGTAAAAATCCGGAAATGGACAATGCTCCCCCCAGCATGACAGCAGCCAGAATCCGTGGCAGTCTGATATCCCAGATAATATGATAAGCGGTACCTTCTTCTGTCTGTTTCAGTAAAATATTCCAAAGTTCATCCCAGGAAATCGAAATACTTCCAGAACCAATATTCCAGAAAATTAATCCCACCAGCAATATAATAATTGTTATAAAAGAGACTGCATACCGCTTCATTTTCTTTTACCTCAGCTTCTTTAAATATCCTGCTTCTTCTGTATCTGTATTCCGAATTATTTTATTCAGATCTTCCATAAAATCTCCGATTGCCGTGGATTTCTGGAAGAAATTATTTGTGGTACAATAGACATTTCCATCCTGTACTGCCTGAAAATCTGCAAACAGTGCATTCTTCTGCTTCAATTCCTCCAGCGTACTGATTTCGCCTTCAATTGTACTGTTATATATTAAGATATCGGCATTCTTTGCATCTGCATAGAAATCCTCCATCTGTATGTTCATTGTGGAAAGTGCATTTTCTTCTTCGCCCGCCAGTTGTTCCGGCACATAGGTTCCACCGGAAAGAGCAATCATCTGCGCTACATAATCATTTGATTTCCGCACACTGATTGTTCCGTTTGCTGTCACACTGAAAAATGCTACTGTTACATTGCAGCTTTCTTTCTTCATAATCGGCTCTAATTTTTCTAATTCTGCTTCATAGAAAGAATCTGCTTCTTCCTCTTTATCAAATAATACTCCATATAAACGGATCCATTCCAGTCTGCCCAATGGGTGTGATTCATAGCTGGAACGCTCCACAAGTACAGGGATTCCAAGTTCTTCCAGCTTTTCTTTTACTTCCGGGTTATGATAAATCATTGTATTTTCAATTGCCAGATTACAGCCTTCATCCAGAATGAGCTCATAGTCCGGAGCACTGTATTTTCCTGCATATAAAATGTCTCCTTCCTCCATGGCTTCCCTGGCTTCTTCTACATACCAGCCATCTTCCTTCGTTCCGGAGAGCCGGATATCTGACATGGCATCAATCTGTCTTACCAAATCCATGACAGAAGTGGATACCAGATATGTTTTATCCAGCGGCTGCTGTAAAACCGTAACATCCTCCGGGATATTCTGCGGCACCACCATGCCCTCCGGAATAAGCAAAAAACGACCGTCATCCACGATCGTAATCATTTTGTACCCGCCATATTCATCGACACTATACTGTGTTGCATAATTTAATTCCATACTCCCAGTCTTGCTGAGAGAACTAAAATCTACGGTATCTGCTTTTTTCTCCTGCTTCTTTGTACCACAGGCACAAAGAGTCAGAAGAAGTATACAGATAACGCTCACTATCATAATTCGTTTTTTCTGCATTTTATTTTACCAGTTTAAAATTCAATGTATATTCAATTTCATGAGGTGTGCTCATTGCAACAGTATCACCCACTACTGCAATGTCACAGTCAAAGCCGGATACCGGAATCGTAAAGGTGGAATTTCCGCCCTTGTTCTCATTAAGATACTTCGTTCCATCTACTAACATGTAATCATAGTTTGGACTGCTCCACACAACGGTTGCAGTAATTTTTCCATCTTTTATCACAACCTTCGCCGGTGAATCCACCGTTGCTCTTCCGGTTCCGCCCCCTAAAGTTACTTCTGCCTCATAAGAGCCATCAGCTAATTTTTTTTTTCAGGATTAGAAACAGATACTTTGTGGTCGTACCATTTTCCCTTTGTTCCAATTAATGCAAGATCAAAGTCTTCATCCACTGCAGGAACCGGAACATCAAAGCCGTATACTTCTTCGCTGGTTCCATCACTGTATTCTACCGTATCTGTAGTAGGCTCAAGAAGCTTCGCACCATCTTTCTGTGCATCTGCTGCTGTTCCAACAAATAAATTTACAATGTTCTTAGATGGAAGTGTGATATGTGCTGTCATTTTTCCATCCTTTACCGTAAGTTCTGCCTTGCCTTCTTTTGCTTCATTTACGTGAAACATTGTGCTGTCTGTGTTGAAGTCTACGGTATAAGTTCCATCCTCTAAGGCTGCAGAGGAATTGGAACCACCTGCTGTTGCAAGTGGCTCTGCCTCTAAAGCAGCCTTTGTATGTGCTACATAAATATCCTGGACTGCTTTGATTCTTCCAAGACCTTCAATCTGTGTATCTACACTGTCAAATGCTTTGGATGCTTCAAACTGGCTCTTCCAGGAATCTTCATCATCTCCAGCCATATCGTTGTTTGCATGGTCTCCGGCAACAACCATTAACGGACGAAGAATTACTTTTTTGTATCCTGCTTCTTTTACTTTTTCAATAACAGCTTCACATGCGGTATCTTCCGGTTCACCTTCTACGGTTCCAACGAATGCATTCTTATAATTCAGTTTTTCTAACTGGGTCTGCATCTGGTCATAAGTTACATTTGCTGTATGGGAAGTACCATGTCCCATAAATACAAATGCTGTTCCATCTTCTGCTGCAGCATCCATGCTGCCATATCCAGCAAGTTTAACTGCTACTGCTGTAATTGCTTCTGCAACGGCAGCCTTGTCTTCGTTGATTACAGTTGCATCGCTTCCAACTTCACCTAACAGAGGTTCTGCGATACGGACTGTTTCAAATTTATCCTGATACTTCTCAATTGCTTCTGCCAGTTCATCATATTCTGCACCATGCATTAAGTGGGTCGGCTGTACCACAAGATTCTTAACGCCATTGTCTACCGCACGCGCTAATGCCTGATCCATGTTATCGATTTTTTCATCATCACGGGCCTGTATATGGTTAATAATAATCTGTGCTGTAAATGCTCTTCTTACAGACCAGTCAGGATTTGCTTCCTGTAATGCTTTTTCAATGCCGCCGATATCTGTTGCGCGGCTGTCATTAAAGGATGTACCAAAGCTTACTACCAAAAGCTCATTCTCTCCAATATCATCCTGATTTAAAGGATCATCCTTTGATGCATCTCCGGTATCTCTTCCAAAGTAATCCGGGTCTGCATTTTCTCCGGATACCAGTTCCTTCTGAGCATCTGTCAGTGCATCCCATGCTTCTTTTGCTGCCTTACACTGTGCATCTGTCTCATCAGTTCTTTCCTGCACATAAATTGCATCAATCAATGCTGCTACCTCATCTGCTTTTGCCTGATCATCCTTTTCATCTTCTGTCGAAACAGCTTCTGTTGTTTCAGTTGTCCCTGTTGTTTTCTTATCACCACATCCCGCAAACATGGTTGCTGCCATAGTAAGTGTAAGAACTACAGTCAATGCTTTCTTTTTCATTTTTTTCTCCTTTTCTCATGTTCTGGTTTCACTTACACATGAAAAAACTCCGTTCCATATTGCTATGAACGAAGTAAATGACATACTAACTACAGGAAATACGCTTTACGGATTTCCCTTGTTATCAAACAGTACAGCCAATTACTCGTGACCCGGAATCTCTTCCCGTACCAGATAAACGGCAGGTTTCCTGACTCAAAGATTAACGCTCCGTAATCACCTTCCCAATGTCTGTGCATCAGTGGCGCTTTTAAAAGCCTGACTACGTTACTCCCTTCTTACAGTGACGAGTTCGTACAGGATTTACACCTGTTTCCCTTTTACCCTGCATATGAATGAATTTCATTGCAGGCACCGGTTATCTTTCTATGAAATCGCTACTATACTAACACACTTTTTATTTTTTCACAAGCCATAGTTCACCCAGCCTCAACAAACTTCACCCTTAAAAAGTTCTCTAGCCTTTCAGCCGGTGGGTCAGTACCTTCATAATGGCATCATAATGTTCTGCCTGATGGGGATACGTACAGTTGGTACAAATCTTAAGTTTTCTGCCATTTGTCTCTTTATATTCCGGTGTTCCCGGACAATGCTCCATTTCATACATCGGGCAGTAGCAGAACATACAGTTAATCTGCTCAATGTCCCTATGGCAGGGATAATAAGCGCATGCACGATTCTCAAAAAAGCGGCTGCTGTTATGCACCGGCTCATCTTTGGTCTTTACAATCACGATGGTAAAATATCCGCTGTTTTCCGGTATGTTATCCACACCGGAAAAGACTTTTTCTTCCTCTTTTCCACAATCGGAAACACTATACACTTCTAACGGACGGATGGTGCTTTCCTTTTGCAGCATTTCTTTTAACTGCTTCAGCTTCCTTCCGGACTTCATATAGATTCTGGTGCCGGAAAATTGTCTCGATTCTTCTATCTCATAGGAACCGGGAATAATATGAATCTGCTCTTCCTTTTCTCCCAGCGAAATACCAAGTCTTGCTGCCACTGCACAAAAAGACGGTACCCCGCTGACCATTTCCGTATGGCCACCATGCTCTTCGATTTTCTGTGAAAGATAAGTATAGGTGGAATAAATTGCCGGATCCCCCAGCGTTAAAAAGGCAACCTTTTCTCCCTTCGCAAGATATGCTTCTATATTTTCGCATATCTTATCATGGGCTTCTTCTAACTTTTTCTCATCTCTGGTCATGGGAAAATTCCATGCCACAAGCTGATGCTTCCGTATGTCCGGCACCAGTTTTTCTACAATCTGAAAAGCATTACACTCTTCTATCGATTCGGACGGCACTACTATGATATCGCAGCATTCTATCACCTGAACCGCTTTATGGGTCAAAAGCTCCGGCTCCCCCGGTCCTACTCCGATTCCATATAAAATTCCACCCTGTGCTTTTTCTTTCTGCATCTGTCTTCCTCTTACTTCAAATTATCTTTTTGCTTCAATTTCGATTGTTGATACAATCCTGCCTGCTGATAGAAATGCTCCACAAAAGAAGGGTTGGACGGATAATAAAGATGAGGAAATCCCCACCAGTGGTTTTCTCCTTCCCAGACACATTCCCAGCTTCTGTTTCCGGTCGGTTTCTTTGCCACGCAGTCCGTTCCGTTTTTCGTACTGTCAAAATAATGGAATTCGTGTCCCCGGATTCCTTCTTTTTCCGGCAGGAAACATCTCTCTTTCTCGGTAAGCTCCACATAACCAAAACGCACCAGCTTTCCCCGGTAATCTGCATCTGCATCAATTACACCTGCCATGGAATATTGTCTGCCTTCCATATCCTTCAGTGATTTATGAAGATAAAGAAAACCCCCACATTCTGCCAGTGACGGAAGTCCGCCCCGGATGGCTTCCCGGATGGCTGTCTTCATGCTGTCATTTTCGGATAATTCCTTTGCAAAAAGTTCCGGATATCCCCCGCCTAACAGTAATCCGCTGATATGCTCCGGCAATTTCTTATCATGCAGGGGAGAAAACGGCACCAGCTCAAAGCCCCTTTTTGAAAGCAGTTTCAGGTTCTCCTGATAATAAAAACAAAATGCCTCATCTCTTGCGATGGCAAGGCGGAGCTTACTTTCATGGGTGTCATTTTCTTTGATATCTGCTCTCTGGAATACCATATCATTTTCATAGATATCTGCTCTCTGATATGTCACTTTGTTTTCGTGACTATCAACTTTTGGGGATGCCGCATCCTTTTCTCCGGCTCCCCCAATTGCTAAAATACGCTTTATCGATACCGTTTCTTTTAAGCTGTCTGCCCCGCGGCATACCTGTTCTTTTAAATCACGCTTTTCTTCCGGAAGTTTTAAGCCTAAGTGGCGGCTCTCCAGATGAAGCTCCTTCTGTTCCATAAAACAGCCCAGCACTTCTATGGATAATTCGGTTTCGATTAACTCTTTTAATGACGCATAGAACATTTTGCTGACCCGGTTTAGTATCACGCCCTTTATGATTCCGGCTTTGTCATAGGATAAAAGTCCCTGTATCAGCGGAAGTATCGTTCTTCCCATGCCATGTGCATCAATTACCAGAATCACCGGCAGAGAAATTGCTTTTGCCAGGTGATAGGTGGAACCTTCTTCTAAAATTCCGCCAAGTCCGTCATAAAGCCCCATGACACCCTCTACCACTGCAAATGCATCTTCCGGTGTCTCTTCCATAAATATCTCTTTTGTCTTTGCTTCGCCGGTAAAATAAGTATCCAGATTCCCGCCCGGTACGCCTAAAATCGTCCGGTGAAACATCGGGTCTATATAATCCGGTCCACACTTAAATGCACAGACATTGACTCCTGCTTCTTTCAAGGCTTCGATTAACGCACAGGTAATCAGTGTCTTTCCACTGCCGCTTTTGGGTGCTGCAAGAACTACTCCTTTACGCTTCTGCATCCGCTTCTCCTCCCTGCAAATCAAAGGAACATATCATAACCGGATTTTCTGCCTTTGGCATATAATAAGAACCAAGCTCATGATAACGGCTGACCTGCATCTGAATCATTTCAAAATTGCATACCGAAAACCGTTCTTTTACCTGTTTGAATTCTGCCACCGTCTCAAGACTTATAGCATTCATTACAACTCTTATTCTTCTCTTTTTTGCTGACAGTACTTCTAAAATTTCCATCAGGTGTCCACCGCTTCCCCCGATGAAAACATGTGTCGGCTCCTCTAATCCATTGCATGCCTCCGGTGCCATTCCCCGGATAATCTCCATATTTGCTACCTGAAACTTCTCCTTATTCTGTGCCAGAAGTGCTAGCGCCTCTTCTTTCTTTTCAATGGCATAGACTTTGATTCCTTTGGATAAATGGGCTGCTTCCACAGCAATCGAACCCGTTCCGCTTCCAATATCATAAAGCACCGAATCTTTCTGAAGCCGCAGGCTGCAAAGGCTGACCTGACGCACTTCCCCTTTGGTCATTGGAACTTTCCCACGAATAAAGGCTTCATCCGGGATTCCCGGTGACAAAGTTGCCGGCTCTTCCTGCGCTTCCTGTTCCCTGCGCTTTCCCTGCTCCGCACATTCTTCATTCGCTTTCTGTTCTTCCTTCTCTATCATGACAACATACAATCCTTCCTGTTCTGTCTCCCTGCACGCTTCCGGTGTGAGCACCATCAGCTTCTGCTGCGGATAAGATAACTGGTACCCCACTTTAATTCTGTAATTCTCTTTATCCGAAAAAAGTGCTCCTAATTTCCGGATATCTTCTGCTCCGGATACCAAAAGAAACAGCCGCCCATTTTCATGCAGCCTGTGCAGCACTTCTGCCTGCCAGCCACCCGTATCTGTTTTGCCATGTATGCTGTAAATTCCGGCATTTTCCCAGCTTACGCCACAGGCTGCTGCCATCATCTGAATGGAAGAAATGCCCGGAATGCTTTGCATGGTTCCATGAAGTATGCCCTTTTGCAGTGCTTCCTGCAGACAGACTCTTACCTTGCTCCAGCCACTATAAAAACCAATATCCCCGGAAAAAAGGATGACTACCTTCAGTTTTTCATGCACCGCATACTGTCTGCTCTTTTCCTTAAGCCATGTAAGGATTTTATCCGGCAGATAAAGTGCCTCTTTTTCAAGCTTCGGTGTCACTGCCTCTATCAGACGTTTCGCACCTAATACAAGGTCCGCTTCTGCCAATGCTTCCTTTAACCGGACGGTCATCATATCTGCATCCCCCGGTCCGATTCCTGCCAGCGTAATCATAAGCTCCGCCGGTCTTAAGGAAAGGTTTACTCCTGTTAATGTTTCGATTTTCTCACAGACTGCATCAAAGGAAAGTCCGTCTTCCTCTGCTGCCTCCCGACGAATGATCAAAAGCGGGATACGATTTTTTAAAGCTGCTTCTTTTTTCTCTAAAAAACCTCCGGTAATGCCGCCCTGCTTTGTTACCATACATTTTATCCCATACTGATGAATCAGTGCATCATTCAATTCTTCGGAAAAAGGTCCCTGCAGTGCCAGAATCTGTTGTGGCAGAATTCCTTCTCTCCGGCAGATTTCAAGACTTTCCATCCCCGGCAGTACCCGGACGTAAAGACGTTTTTTTACTTCTTCGGATGCGGTATATACGGAAAGTTCCTTACTTCCTGTGGTAAGAAGAATGTTTCCCTTGATTTCCTTTAATGCTTCTGCGCAGGCTTCATTGCTGTCAAAGAAACGAAGTCCCGTTTCTTCTGACGCCTGGATGCTCCGTTTCAGCCGTAAGTAAGTGACCTCAAGTCTATCCGCTTTCATTCCGGCAACGCAGCTTTTTATGGTTCTGGTCACTTCCACCGCATAGGGATGAGTGGCATCGATTACAATGTCAAAGGATTCTTTCCTTAGAAATTCTGACATAGCTTCTTTGGAAAGGCGTCCTTCCTGAATCTTCACCTTCGGATGCGCCTTCATAACCAGCTTTCCATAATCGGTTGCCACCGATACGGTGTGGGCTATGCCTGCTGCCGCCATCAGCTCCGATAATTTTCTTCCTTCTGTTGTTCCTGAAAAAATGATGATCTTTTTCATTGCTCTATCTTATAGCCTCTTGGTGTGATTAATTTTCCATCCTGAATTCTGGTTCTGGAATTTCCGACAAAAACGGTAGTAAACATATTTACTGATTTACTCTGTAATTCTTCTAAAGTACAGGTAACTGTGCTTTCTCCGTCTCTTCCGATATTTTCCACATAACCGCATGCGCGCTCCGGTTCTATCTCCTGAAGCAGAATCTTACATGCTCTTTCCAAATAGTCTGCCCGCTTCCGGCTGGACGGATTATAAAGTGCAATAGCAAAATCTCCCCGTGCTGCCATAATCAGCCTCTTTTCAATTAACTCCCATGGTGTCATAAGGTCACTGAGACTGATAACACAGTAGTCATGATTTAATGGTGCTCCAAGAACCGCCGCACCGCTGTTGGCTGCGGTAATTCCCGGTATCACTTCCAGTGAAATCGCCGGATATTCTTTTCCAATCTCATACATCAGTGATGCCATTCCATAGACACCGGCATCGCCGCTGCATACCATTGCCACGCTTTTGCCTTTTTCTGCTTCCTCAAAACACATTCTGCAGCGTTTTTCTTCCTGCCGCATCGGCGTGGAAAGAAATTCCTTGTCTTGAAAACGTTCTCCTAACAAATCAAGGTATACGGTATATCCGATGATTACGTCCACCTGTTCTAATACTTCGATGGCTCTGCCTGTCATCATCTCTTCTTTTCCCGGTCCCATTCCAACAATCCATATTTTATTCTTCATATAAAGTCAGTCTCCAATCTTCTTTTGCTATTGCAAGTGTCATTCCGTTTTCCGCTCTTTTCTGAAGCACCAGCCTTCCATTATCCCGGCAGGCTGCCATGGCTGCCCGCTCGCAGACATTATCCACGCCCACCTGGCTTGCCACGAATGCCGATGTATCAAATCTCCCGGGCACCCGGCTTAAGGTCTCTGCGTCAAAGACAAGAAATGGAATGCCATGTTCTGCCGCAAGTTTTAGAATTGCCTTCTCATCCTTCTTTTTATCAATCGAAGCAATCGCCCGTATCTGTTTCCAGTCTACTCCGGCTTCCTTTAAACAGCTTTCTGCAAATGCCTTAAGTTCCTGTTCTTCTTTATTCCTTCTGCATCCGATTCCAAGAATATATTCTTTGGGGATTAAGGTCAATAATGGCTCCGGCTTCTGTCCATCCTCTGGTGTGCCGATTGCCACATCCACTTTTGCGGCATATTCCGGAGCGATTGTCATGGAAAGCTTCTTTTTTTCCAGCACCTTTGCAGAAACCTTCTTAATGCCTTCTTTTTTATCAATGGATAGGTCATGCTTTTTTGCAAATACATCTATAGCAAAGGCATTATTAATGTCGGTCGCTGTGGTAATTACCGGAACTGCTCCTAATAACTCTGCCAGTAAAAGTGCTATCTCATTTGCACCTCCTACATGCCCGGATAAAAGAGGAATGACATAATTGCCTGCCTCATCCAGTACCAGCACCGGACTGTCTGTCAGCTTGTCCTTAAGAAATGGGGCAATTGTCCGCACTGCAATTCCGCATGCTCCGATAAAAATGATTGCATTTCTTAGGGAAAACTGCTCCTTTGTCCACGCGTTCAGATTTTCCACCTGTTTTCTGCCATGATAAGTATGAATTTCACTGGGAAGCTGCTGCTCTTTGGAAAGTCTTTTTATCTTTTCGGCAAGCTCTGATCCCTTTTCGGTAAAGCTGATGACACTCCATTTCAATGACTGCATTTTCTTTCCGCCTTCTTATGATTTTTTTGCTGCCCGGAATTCTGTGGAGAAATCTTCTGCATACAGTCTGGATTTGCTGTATCCGCTCTTGTTAATGACATCTCCAATGAGAACCAGTGCCGTTTTGGTAATTCCATGTTCTGCCGCTGTCTGTGCCAATGTTTCTACCGTGCAGATATATATTTCTTCCTCCGGCCAGCTTACCTTATAAGCCAGTGCCGCAGTGGTATCCTTTGAATAGCCACCCTTTATCAGTCGCTCAGATAACTTCTCCAACATTCCGGTGCTTAAATAGATTGCCATGGAACACTGATGGGCAGCAAATGCCTCAATGCTTTCTTTCTCCGGAACTGCCGTCCGTCCCTCCATTCTGGTAATGATAAGGGACTGGGAAATATCCGGCAGGGTATACTCCAGATTCATGGCTGCCGCTGCTCCAAAGCAGGCACTTACTCCCGGCGTAGAATCATAGGCTATCTTTTTTGCATCCAGCTCCTGCATCTGCTCCTGCACCGCTCCATATATGCTTGGTTCTCCGGTATGCAGCCGCACCACATCTTTTCCTTCCTGCTCTGCCTCCACCATAACTGCAAGGACTTCTTCCAATGTCATCACTGCACTGTTATATACCTGACAGTCTGCTTTGGCATAGTCTAAAAGCTTGGGATTTACCAGTGAACCGGCATAGATAATCACATCCGCTTTCTCCAAAAGATGCACTCCTCTTACGGTAATCAAATCCGGTGCTCCGCACCCTGCTCCAACAAAATGAATCATTCCTTTTCCTCCAACAGTTCTTTTAATAATGCCTCTGCTCCCGGCGTTACACCTAAAAGTCCGATATCATTACTATAAACCATACATTCTATTTCAAGTCCATCTCCGGCACGATGCTTAAGATGGTCTTTAATTTTTTCCATGACATATTCCATGGCAGGTTCTAAAAATCCGGCTTTTTTAATCCGGTCTACCGCATCCTCTGTACCAATGCAGTCTAATATTTCCCGAAGCAGTGTCACTTCTGCACCTGCCCGGATTGCTGCCGCCGCCAGAAGCTCCATCCGGCAGTCTGCCTCTTTGGAATGGGTGTTCATAATGCCGCCGGATACTTTTATCAGCTTTCCGATATGACCGGTTAAGAGCATTTTGGAAAATCCAAGTTCTTTTACCATGTCAATGGTCTGTCCGATAAAGTTGCTGCATTTTACACTGCGCTCCAAATCATAACCATAGGTCCGTTTCATAAATTCCAATCCGTAGTTGCCCGGTGATATGGCAACAATAGAATGACCTTCTGCCCGCTTCTGTTTCAATTCCACTGCTATGGTATCCAGCAATGCCTTATCACTCATAGGCTCCACAATCCCGCTGGTTCCAAGTATCGAGATTCCGCCCTTTATTCCAAGTCTCGGATTAAAAGTCTGCGCCGCAAGATGTTCTCCTTCCGGCACTGAAATTACGACTTTGATTCCGCCCTGAAAATCAAACAGATGGCAGACCTCTGATACTTCTTTTGCAATCATCTGCCGTGGTACCGTATTAATTGCGGCATTTCCTACCGGCTGGTCTAATCCCGGCCGCGTAACCCTGCCGACACCGATGCCGCCATCTATTTCTATCTGATTGTTATTTTCTTCACAAATGCTCACCGTTGCATAAATCCATGCCCCTGTTGTCACATCCGGGTCATCCCCGCCGTCCTTTTGTACCGCGCAGGAAACTTCTGTTTCCTGAATTTTAATATGCTCCACCTTTGCATGGTAGGGAATTCCCTTTGGTGTCTCAATGGTAATCTCTGTTTTTCTTCTTCCACCCAGCAGCATATAGACTGCTGCCTTTGCTGCGGCTGCGGCACAGCTTCCGGAGGTAAACCCATATTGCATCTTTCTTCCCCCTGATTTTACTATCGTCTTAATTGATACAAAATTGCATTGCAGATAGCTGCGGCAACATTGCTCCCGCCCTTTCTGCCCCGGTTAATGATATAAGGTACTTCTGTTTCCATAATCAATTCTTTTGCCGGTACCACATTTACGAAGCCTACCGGAACTCCGATAATAAATGCCGGCTGGTAGCGTCCCTCCGTTATCATTTTATGAAGCTCGATTAACGCCGTCGGTGCATTTCCCACCGCAAAAATAACCGGTTTTTCAATGGCTGCGGCTTTTTCCATGCTGATGGTGGCTCTTGTTACCTGCCGCTCTCTGGCAAGCTGTGCTACATCCAAATCCGCCATAAAGCAATGGGCCTCTCCGCCAAATGATGCCAGTATTTTCTTATTGATTCCGGCAAGTGCCATGTTGGTATCCGTTACAATATCGGCACCCTTAAGAATCAGTTCCTTTGCAATTTCTACTGCATGGTCAGAATAACACATTGTCTCTGCATAATCAAAATCTGCGCTGGTATGTATCACACGCTTGGTAACAGGCTCCTGCTCCTTAGGCAATGCAATCTGACGCTTTTCTAATTCCTCTGAAATAATCTCAAAGCTGCGTTTTTCAATCTCTCCAGGCAATACAACTTCGATTGGATTCATTTTCCCATCACCTCTCTTAATGCGCTTATCAGCCGCTCATTCTCTGCCTGCCCTCTTACTGCAATCCGGTAATACCCTTTGGACAGACCTCTGTAATTTTCACAATTTCGAATCAAAATCTGTTTCTTTAAAAGCAACTCATATAATGGCAGCTCTGTGTAAAATAAAATATAATCTGCCCGGGAAGGATACACCCGGAAGCCTAAGGATGCCAGCTCTTTTGTCAGAATACTCCGCTGCTCTTTAATGAGTTTTCTGCTTTCCCCGATAAATTCCGTTTCTTTTGCTGCAGCACATCCTGCCATCTGAGCAAATACCGATAAGTTCCATTCCGGAAGCTGCCTTGCAATCTTCTGACAGACTTCCCTGTTCCGGCAGATAAGATAACCCAACCGGACTCCCGGTATGGCAAAGGTCTTGGTAAAAGCTCTCACCTGAATCAGATTCCCACATTTTATGCCAGCTTCCATTTCTTCATAAAGCTCTGCTTCTTCACAAAACGGCAGGAAGCATTCATCTACTACCACTATTATATCAAGCTCCTGACACCGCTTTAAAATCCCTTTTAAAATCTCCGGTGGAATTAACTGTCCGGTGGGATTATTGGGATTAGCAAGGTATATAAGCTCCGTTTCTTTATCTAATGCCTCAATAAAGTCCTCTCCCAGCACAAAATTATCCTGTTCCCGCAATGGAAAATAACTTACTTCACACGCTTCCGTTCCGGCAGCCCACTCGTAACCATAAAAAGAAGGAACCGGAATCAGTATTTTCTTTGGTTTTAATGCATGAAGAATTGCAGGAAAAAGTTCAGAAGCTCCATTTCCGCACAATATCTCATCTGCCGATACCTTATCCATCTCAGCAATGGCTGCCTTCAGCTTCTCCTGCCTGATATCCGGATACCGGCTGCATAAAGGCACCGCTTCCCTAAGGGCTGCCTCTACAGATGCCGGTATGCCCAGAGGATTGATATTTACAGAATAATCTAACGATATGCAATTACGGTAGATGTCTCCTCCATGTACCATATTCCTGTTCCTTTCCTGAATTTTCATCCTTTCAATCATATAAAGAATAACAATCCCATCACCAAAAGGCAAATGCCTTCACATAAAAATGCAGTCGCATACAAAAGCCGGTTTGCTCTTCTGATGTCCTCGTATTCCACCGGACGCAATGCATCTCCGATAAACGGCTTTTTCACCAGTTTGCCAAAATACCAGGCATCTCCTGCAAGCTGTATGGACAGTGCTCCTGCACAAACTGCCTCTGTCTGGGCAGAGTTCGGGCTGGCATGATGATACCGGTCCCTTTTATAAATGTAATATGCATGCTTCCCGTCATATTCCTTTCCAAGGAAATACGTCCCTGCAATCATCAGGTATGCACTGATACGGGATGGGATATAATTGCAGATATCATCGAATTTTGCGGCAGCTCTGCCAAAATGAAGATAACGTTCATTCTTATATCCTACCATGGAATCCATTGTATTGACTGCCTTATAAAAAAAGCCCAGAACCGGTCCGCCAAGTGCGGTATATAGCATCGGTGCAATGACTCCATCCGAAGTATTTTCCGCCACCGTTTCAATGGCAGCCTTTGCCACTCCGGTTTCATCCAGCCGCCCGGTATCTCTGCCTACAATCATGGAAACAGCATGTCTTGCCGCTATAAGGTCATTCTCCTTTAAACAATTATATACCTTCATGCTTTCTACTTTCAGGCATTTTGCAGCAAGAATCTGATAGGTCATAATCATTTCCAAGATAACACCTGCCACCGGATGAATCCGGTACGCAAGAATCAGAAGAAGTGCGGTCACCATAAGAACTGTCAGCAAAACAAGCGCAACCATTCCAATGCCTGCTCTTACAAGGTATTTCTCACTGCACTCCTTTTTATTCATTCTTTTTTCCAATATCCCTATAAAATTTCCAATCACCCGGATGGGATGTGGCAGCCAGTATGGATCTCCCAAAAGAAGGTCCAGGCAAAATCCCAGTCCGAACGCAATCATGTGATAAATCATATTGTAATCTCCTCAAGGGAATCTAATTTCCATTCTTCCCCGCAAAGTCTGAGCTTACAGCAGTAGCCGCCTCCATTTTTCACCTGATAATCAAAATAATTTCCGCCTGCAAGGATGTGAAGCAGTGCCATAATTGTGCCGCCGTGTACAACCGCAGTTATATTCCGGGGCTGACTTTCTGCTATTTGATTTTCTGCTATTTGATTTTCTGTCATTTGATTTTCTGCTATCAGTTTTTCAGGCTCCCGGAGTTCTGTTATTCGACTCTTTGATAACGGCATTGCAGCACCTGCGATTTCTCCGGTGATTTTTCCCTCTATGATTTTTGTTGCGGCATGAAGTCCCCTTTGGCAACGTTTTATATATTCCTGCTGGCTCTCGCCTTCCGGAAAAGGCAGTGTGCCATTGCTGTCAATCCATTTCTGATAATAGGAATCATTTTTCAAATCTTCGTAATTCTTTCCCTCATATGCACCAAAATTCATCTCCCGCCATTCTTCTATCGGATAAGCTTTCTTTCCCGGAAAAAGTATACCAGCACTCTCCTGACAGCGCAGCATCGGACTGATGAAAAGCAGCCATGGTTTTTTTAAAATGTCTTTTTCTGCAAGAATCTCCAACTGCTTTCTGCCTTCCCCGGATAAAGCTTCTTCTGTTACACCCAAATACCGGTGTTCCCGATTTGACGGGGTCTTTCCATGACGGATAAGCAATAAATTTATTTTAATCTCTGGCTGATTCCACATACAATGCGTTCTACCCTTTCTGCCTTCTCGGCAATCCGTATCTGTAGTCTTCCGGTCCGCTCCCTGTAATCCCGTTCCAGAGCATCCATCGGTACAATTCCGTTTCCAATCTCATCACAGATGAAAATAAGTCCCGGATATGTTTCCAGCAGTTTATCAGCTAACAGCTCCACATCTGTCTGCTGCTCAAGACATTTCCGAATCCACAGGTGTAAATGGTTGATGACCGGATTCTCAAATTCCTGCAGTTCTTTTATCATTCCATCCCAGTCTGCAGGAAGGTTTTCGCCCTCTATCACCTGACCTTTACATTCCGGGTGAAGCTTTAACACATATTCCTTTTTTCCCTGGTAACATCCGCCCAAAAATAATTCCATGATTTTTCCTTTCTAGCCTGCTATAAAACAAAGAATGTGCCTTGGCACATTCTCGCGCCTGCGGCGGTCGCTTGCGGCATCTACCTTATACGCCGCAGTGCGCATACTCGCGGAGCGTTTTTTACTTTACAGGAAAGCAATTTCCTGTAAAGTGAAAAACAACTGCCACTGCAACTGCCATGGCATTTTCGCATAATGACACAAAATATCCTGCGGTATCACCATTGATTCCGCCAAATTCCTTCCGGCTTTTCCAGCTATAATAACCATAACAGAGCAATGCCACAACTACTGCTGCAAGCCCTGCCCATAGGTTTACATAAATCATACATCCACTGTAGACAACTGCCTCTATGATGAGGACTGCCAGCACTCTTTTTTTCTGGGCGCTGTCTGCGAAATAAGCAAGCATACCGTCTTTTTTTGCCGCCTTCAGGCTTACCACACCAATTCCGCTTAAGCTTCGTGATAACGCAAAGCCGATTCCCACTACAAGAATTGCAGACAATTCCGTAAGCTCCGCATATGCTGCTCCATAAATAAGATAATATAAAACCAGCATCAATACGGAAAATGCTCCAATATGCGGGTCCTTTAAAATTGCCAGCTTCTTCTCCTTATTCTGATAGGAATGAAATGCATCCATGGTATCCATAAATCCATCCATATGAAAGCCACCGGTAACAAGCAGTGGAATTGCCACCGCTATCAGTGTTTTGCACAGATGACTTATCCCGACTGCATTTCCCAAAAAGAACCAGCCGGCTTCCAATGCACCAATGATAAGACCAATCAATGGGAAGAAGCAGAGGTGATACTGCATATCTTCTTCCTTCCAGTCAAACTGTGGCACCGGTATTTTTGAATATATGGAAAATGCAATGACGAATCCTTTTATAATTTTCATGTATTCCTCTTCTTTCTTAAATTCCATCCTTTTTTATGAAAATCGGAATCCCTGCTACTACTTCAATGACCTGCTCTGCCCGCTCTGCAATCTGCCGGTTTATATCTCCTAACAACCGGATATAATCCATTGTGGATGCGTCATAACGGATTCCGTCTTCAAATATCTGATTCGTGACAATAATCAGTATATCACAGGAATCCTGCAATGCTGTTACTCCACTTATAATTTCATGGGAAAGCTGCTTTATTTTCGCTTCATCCATCACAGCAGACAGATTTTCTTCTGAAAACATTTCGTTGGCAACGAGGTTCGACATACATTCCAGCAAAACTATTTTCCCGGCTGGCACTTTTTCTGCTGCAACTTTTCCTGCTGACACTTTTTCGGTTGCCACTTTCTTTGCTGCCTCTTTAAGTCTTCTCGGCTGCTCTATCGTAAGAAAGCCTTTTCCTGCCCGCATTTTCTGGTGACGCTCTACTTTTTTCTTTCCTTCTTCATCACACACCTGCATGGTGGCTACATAATAAAGGCTGCCGTTGCCTGCGGCTTTCACTGCCATTTGTTCTGCATATGCGGATTTTCCGCTACCGCTTCCGCCGATTACCAATGTAATCATTCTTCATACCTCTTGTACTGTTCTATCTCAAAATTTGCAAAGGATGCTCCCTGCAAATACACGCCCAGTGCCACATCCAGCAGGGACATCATCATCACTGCACCGGTTCCCTCACCCAGTGCCATATCCGCATCCAGTACCGGATCCAAATGCAGCTTTTTCATAATCGCTGTCTCTGCCAGTTCCCGGCTCTTATGGGATGGTATCATATAATTTACGGCACCCTTGCAAAGAGTCTCTGCCAAAAGTGCCGCAACGGCACTGATGACGCCATCGATGACAACCGGTATCTGCTCGATTGCTGCTCCGATAAATACGCCTGTCAATCCGGCTATGTCCAGTCCACCTACCGTCTTTAATATGGTAAATGCATCCGCATCACGAAGGGAATATTTTTCTATCACTTCTTCAATTACCCTGCATTTTCTTTTTAATGCTTCATCCGTTAATCCGGCGCCCTTGCCGGTCACCTGCTCTACCTCTAAATCCAAAAGTGCTGCTGCAACGGCTGTACTTGTGGTTGTATTTCCGATTCCCATCTCTCCTGTGGCAAGTATCTCATACCCTTCTCTGTGGCATTGCTGCACCAGTTGTATTCCGGTTTCTATTGCCTTTAAGACCTCTTCTTCTGTCATTGCAGGTTCCTTGGCAAAGTTTTTCGTTCCCTTTGCAACTTTTCGTGGCAATACTCCGGGAATCACTTCGTCTGTATCAATTCCAATGTCCACCGGAATTACATCCACGCCTGCCACTGCTGCCATCTTTCCTACAGAAGAATTATTTACTCCCATGGCTTTTGCCACTGCAAGCGTTACTTCTTTTCCACTCTGGCTGACCTGCTCTTCCACCACACCATTGTCTGCACACATAACAAGAACTGCTTTTTTCTGAATGGATATTTGGGTCGTCTTCTCTATGGCTCCAATCTGTGCAATCAGATGTTCAAACTTTCCAAGCCCATCCAATGGTTTGGCGATTCCATCCAGCTTCTCTTTTACCCTGCGATACCAACTATCCTCCAAAGACAAAATCTTTATGCTATCCAATTCTGCTTTTGTCATATTCTGCCTCCTGCAGCATTCCATAAACCGCTTCCATATCAAGATATTTCCGCAGTGTATCCGCCAGCAAATCGTACTGGCTCTCCTTATACTGCTGATAATTCATGCCCTGATTATCTTCATAATGCACTCCCTTTTTCTCCGCTAATGCCCGGATAAAAGTGGATGCGATATCTCCTTCATCAAAAATGCCGTGGACATACGTTCCGTAGACATTTCCCTTCTGCACAACGACTGCATCCTGTATACAGGATTCCTCCTGTGCATGCGCATGAGCTTGGGCTTGAGCCTGTGTCTGCTTTGGTGCCTGTATCCGCTCTGGCTTCTGTGTTCCGCCGGTATGTCCCATATGAATCTCGTAGCCTTTGTATTCTTTGCCGGAAAGGGAAGCTAACATACCGGTAAGAGGGTCTATAGTTCCCGTTACCTGACGGCGTACCTTTTCCCGGCTCATCACGGTCTTAAGCGGCAATAGTTCCATACCCCGTAAGCTGCCGCCTTCCTCTACCGAATAAGGGTCTTCGAGGCTTTCTCCTAACATCTGGTAACCGCCGCAGATTCCAATGACCGGAGTGTCTGCGGAGAGTTTCTTTATCATAGCTTCCATGCCATTTTCGCGCATCCATTTCAGGTCACCCATTGTATTCTTACTGCCCGGCAGAATAATGGCATCCGGATGATGGATTTCCTGCACTGAAGTCACATAGCGCACCGATACTCCCTCCATATGCTCGAAAACATCAAAATCCGTAAAATTAGATATTCTCGGATAACGGATAACTGCCAGGTCTATCAATGCCTCTTTCCGATGTTTGAATTTTCCGGTCAGGCTGTCTTCATCCTCAAGCTGTACCTTCATATAAGGCACCACTCCGCAGACCGGAATGCCGCCTTTTTCCTCTAACATCTGAATGCCCGGTTCCAATATGGATACGTCTCCGCGGAATTTGTTGATGATTAAACCTTTTACACGGGATTTTTCCTGCTCTTCCAAAAGCATCAGTGTTCCTAAAAGCTGTGCAAACACACCGCCCCGGTCAATATCTCCTGCCAGAAGAACCGGTGCATTTACCATCTCCGCCATGCCCATATTTACAATGTCATTTTCCTTGAGATTAATTTCTGCCGGACTTCCGGCTCCTTCTATTACAATAATATCCGCCTGCTCTTCCAGTTTGTGAAATGCCTTTAATATATCCGGGACAAGCTTTTTCTTATAGTTAAAATATTCCCGCGCCGGCATATTGCCAATGACCGTACCGTTGACAATCACCTGGGAGCCAATGTCATTGGTTGGCTTTAAAAGAATCGGGTTCATGCAGACCTGCGGCTCGATTCTAGCTGCCTCTGCCTGCATAACCTGTGCCCGTCCCATTTCAAGTCCTTCGGTTGTAATATAGGAATTCAATGCCATATTCTGCGACTTAAAAGGTGCCACTCGGTATCCATCCTGATGAAAGATGCGGCATAAGCCTGCTGTAATCAGGCTTTTTCCGGCATTCGACATTGTTCCCTGTATCATAATCACTTTTGCCATGTGATAAGTTCCTCGATTTCTTTTGTTTTCTATACTATCTTGCTTCCAGTCCCTGAAGCAGTACCACATAACATGCGAAGTCTCCGATTCGTTTTCGCGCTTCCCCTAACCAATCATCCCAGTCATTGCCCAGCTTATGCTCATACATATAGACGGACAGTTTGTTTTTCGCACTGATCACAAGATTATGACAGCGGGTGCGCTCCGCATCTGCCTGTCCTTTCTCTGCCAGAGATTTCTGGTTCCAGCCGTTTCTGATTCGCACATAGTCTACTGCACATTTCAAAAAACGGTCTATGAGTTCCCTGCAGGCTGCATCCGCTTCCCCCCGCTCTGCAATCTGGTTCCAGATCTGCATGGCTTCTTCAAAGGGCAGTGACGTCTCCTGTTTTAAGTACTCTTTGTATGTTGTATACATTGGACATCCTCCGTATATTTTTATCTTAACAGATATATTGTATAACATTCCTTGTTTTTAGAAAAGATACTTTCCTTTTTGATTTATGATTCTGCTTTTCATATTCCGCTTCATCTATGCACGCTTACTCCAAAGGAATATATTAAGCATCTGTAACCTGCTACCGGCAGTTTTTATATTTATTTAGCTATTTATTTAGCTACTATTATGGAGATGTCCATTGACCATATAGCAAAATTTTTGTATGATTTTGTTATCAAGCAGGGAGGTGTTTTTATGCCAACAATTAAATCAAGTGCTGATTTAAGGAATCTGTTTTTGCAGGTTCCTTCTATTTTTCCAATATATATCTTCCTTAAATTCAGAGCACAAAACCTCCGCCTTAACCGGAGTCACGCAAATAAGATTCATTGGTGTCTCAAGTTTCTGTAATGCAGCGATTGGAATTTTCTTATAGGCTGCATGGGGCAAGCTCCGGATCTTTTCCACGAAATACCGTACAAAGTCCGCACATGTCGCAGTCTGCAATACATGGAAAAGTATTTTTGACATACTGTCTTCTTTCCTCTTCTGTAGAGGTCTCTATCTCCGGTGGTCTCATATTACCACCTACCTAACGGTACCGGAATTGCTCCGGTATTCCTCATGGATTTCCAGCAGTTCCTTTTCGCCGTTGATATATGGCTCATAAAATGCATCCACGGAGTCGCTCTTCTCTGGTAGTATCTTTGATCAAAATACTTTTTATTTCCATTCACTATCATCCTCTCCCATTTTTCTCTTTCCATATGGTTCAAATAATTTCTCTCTTAAGTTAAAGTGTAGTAGCAAGCGGCATACCACCATAAGTATAATAATCCTGCCACGTTTATCTCCTTTATATTCATTATAGAATTCTGCAAAGGGAAGAGGATACACCCGTATCTCATCACCCCTGTCCCTGAACTGGGTCAGGATATCGTAAGATAGCATTTTGGAATTGCTTCCGGTCACATATACATCCGCATTTTTCATTTGCATAAATCCAAGGACAACATCAATAAATGTTATTTTAGCATCAGCATTATCTACATTGTATTCCATCATATTCCGCCAGCAAATGTATTAAGGTTCCACTTTCGCCTCTATCCCTCAACACAGTTTTGCACTTATGCTGTGCAAAAACAACAACTTATAATTTGTCTTTTTTGCTTTACAATTACCTTGTAACTATACAAAAATATTCCTTAAAGGAGGATTCTTAATAATGAAATATGAACTCTTATTTAAACCACTACAGGTACGTTCCCTGATTTTAAAAAATCGTATTGCCTGTGCACCAATGACCGGTCCGGGAGAAGGACAGCCATCCATCAAGCCATCCGCTTTGGAATATGGCGGTTTCAGCATGTTTGACCGCTCTATTGGCGGCGCTGCTTTGCTCTACCGGGGATTAAATATTCCATTGTCCCTCGAAAATCCAGCTTCAGATAAAGAATACGGTCTGTCAAAATACAAACGCGAAATGGTCAAAGAACATCTTTCTGTTATCCGGCAGAAAGGCGCCAAAGCTGGTGTAGAATTGTGTCACCAGGGAATCTATGGACACGAAGCGGATGGCAAAGTCTATGGTCCAAGTGCCGGATTTACTGACAAAGGAGAACCTATCATCCCTATGGATGAAGCCAAAATGCAGGACATTGCAAACCGTTTTGCATATGCTGCCAGAGAAGCAAAGCAATATGGATTTGATTTAATACTGCTTCATTTTGGTCACGGCTGGCTGATTCATCAGTTTCTTTCTCCTTTTTTTAATTCCCGTACGGATGAATACGGCGGCAGTATCGAGAATCGTATCCGCTTTCCGATGATGGTCATAGAAGCAGTCCGAAATGCTGTTGGTAAGGATTTTCCCATCGAGATGCGTATTTCAACAGAAGAATGTATTTCATCCGATAAACGCCTGCCTCTCGATGATGTAATCACATTTATCCAGCATGCAGAACCATATATTGATATTGTCAACTGTTCCCGTGGATTAGATATGATCCGCGAGGCAAATATTCATCATGCTGCTACTATTTTTGAACCACATATTACAAACCTGGAAGCATTACGCAAAATCCGGGCAAATACCTCCTGCCTTCTATCCGTTGTCGGCTCGATTATGACTCCGGAAGAAGCAGAAAGTCTTTTGGAAGAAGGCAGTGCTGACTTAATCATGCTTGGCCGTTCCACACTGGCAGATCCATTCTGGCCGGTAAAAGCCCAGATGGGACACAGCGAAGATATCGTACCTTGTATACGCTGCCTGCAGTGTTATCATGTTTCCACAGACCATAAAAATGTACAATGCTCTGTAAATCCCCGCTTCAACAGGGAAAAACGTGTTCCTTTGATACTTCCGGTTACCGGACACCCAAAACATCTTGTAATTGTAGGAGGTGGTCCAGCTGGCATTACCTGTGCCATTACTGCATCCCGCCGTGGACATCAGGTCACCCTTTTAGAAAAAGAACCTGTATTAACCGGTAAGCTTAATATTGCCTGCCATGGGGAGCACAAAGCAGATTTACGTCGTTTTCGTGATTATCTGCTGACCCAGCTTCGGAAATCTTCTGTAACTGTTCATACCGGAGTTCTGGCAGACACCGATGTAGTCCGTGGCCTAAAGCCTGATGCTCTTGTCATTGCAGTAGGAGCAACTCCTTCCAGAATTCCGCTTCCAGGCGTTGATGGTGACAATTGTATGCAGATTTCTGAATTTCTCCAATCCCCTGATACTTCCCTGCAGCACTACATTATCATTGGTGGCGGCAGTGTCGGATGTGAAACCGCATTAGACCTTGCAGAAAAGGGCAAAGATGTTTCTATCATTGAAATGGCTGACTGCCTGGCATCTGCCAGCAATGATTTATACCGTCTGGCTCTTTCGGAACATTTTGCCAGATATGACAATCTCCATACTTATCTCAATTCTGCCTGTCAATCCATTGATGCAGATGGCGTAAATGTTTTAACAAATGGAGCATCTACGCATATCAGTGGTGATAAAGTTCTTCTTTCACTGGGCTTCCGGCCAGATGCAAAACAGGTATCCTCTCTTTATGGCATTGTACCGGATACTTATTATGTCGGAGATTGTGAACGTGTTGCAACTGTCGCAGAAGCAGTAAATAATGCATATTTTATCGGAGCAAACGTTTTCCAGGAACAGGATATCATCTAACATCCTCATAAAACATTTTGTGTGATAGAAAATTCCTGTCACACAAAAATGCCCAGGCCATATGATATGTACCCTCTTTACTGGACAACCAGTAAGGAGGGTGTTTTTATGCGTTAT